>Ga0209026_1000129_pt1 | contig 121927 bp, 89 predicted proteins | sample AraplaCL_Col_mCL_FD_184262 | JGI IMG/M metagenome (GOLD analysis project Ga0209026, IMG submission 184262) | Arabidopsis root microbial communities from the University of North Carolina, USA - plate scrape CL_Col_mCL (SPAdes) (version 2) | ecosystem: Host-associated > Plants > Roots >...
GGTCGACAGGCCGCGCAGCGGGAGTCGACAAGGAGGTCGACTCCTTTTCGTCAGGGCAGGAGCCCTGTCGAAAAGCCCGGCCCCGGCTCACGGACTTGCCGCCCAGGGATGGGCGGCAAGCGCCAAGCGGGGTGGCCTTTCTCTTTGGTTACTTTCTCTTTGGCCACACAAAGAGAAAGTGACTCGGGCGCCAATGGCGCACGAAAGCTCTTCGCTCTAGCCAATCAAAAGAGCCAGAGCATCGCCCGCAAGCGGGCTCTTACCTATAGCGCGGTGGCGAGAAACGCGCGCACCGCTGCCGCGTCGAACGGCCAGTCCAGTTCGCGTCCGTCGCGAGCGTCGCGCAGCACCGGCACGCGCGTGCCGTAGCGCTGCTCCAATGCTTCGGCATCGTCGACCCATACGCTGTCGAAATCCGGCGCGCGCGCCTCGGCCAGCACGGCGAGTGCGAGGTCACAAAGGTGACAGTAATCGCGCTGGTACAGGATCAGGTCGGGCATGCGCTTGCGAATGGACTGCCAAAGGCGGGGACGCCGCGTAGAATAACCGGTCCACCTCCCTCATCAGCGTGCAACCATGGCCGTCAGCGTATTCGACCTGTTCAAGATCGGCATCGGACCGTCCTCCTCGCATACGGTCGGACCGATGCGCGCGGCGGCACGTTTTGCCGAACGCTGGCTGGAAGAAAAAGGCGTGCTCGACCGGGTCACCCGCGTGCGCGCCGAGCTGTACGGCTCGCTGGCGATGACCGGTCGCGGCCACGGCACGGACAAGGCCGTGCTGCTGGGGCTGGAAGGCCAGCATCCGGACACGGTCGATCCGGACGATATCCCCGCCGCGCTCGAACGCATCCGCAAGACACAACGCTTGCGCGTGCTGGGCAAGCACGAGATCGAGTTCGAGGAAAAGCGCGACCTCGTTTTCAACAAGCGCCAGAAACTGCCGTTCCACACCAACGGCATGCGTTTCAGTGCGTACGATGCCGGCGGCAACGAACTGGCCACACGCGACTATTACTCGGTCGGCGGCGGCTTCGTGGTGAACACCGACGAGGCTGCGGAGGATCGCATCGTCGCCGACACTACCGAGCAGCCGTACGCTTTTTCCACCGGCGACCAGATGTTGGCGCTGTGCAAGCAGCACGGTCTGACCATCGCCCAGCTGATGCTGGCGAACGAAACGGTGTGGCGCAGCGAGGAAGAAACCCGCGCCGGCTTGCTGACGATCTGGAAGGCCATGCAGGACTGCGTCAACCGCGGCCTGCGCTCGCCCGGCGTATTGCCCGGCGGATTGAAAGTCACCCGTCGCGCACCGGCGATGGCCGAAGAGCTCCGTAACGCACCTGAAGCCGCACTCAGGGATCCGCTGACCATCCTCGACTGGGTGAACCTGTACGCGCTGGCGGTGAACGAGGAAAACGCCGCGGGCGGCCGCGTGGTCACCGCACCGACCAATGGCGCGGCCGGTATCGTGCCGGCGGTGGGCCACTATTACCTGCGCTTCTGCCCGAAGGCGAACGACGACGGTATCGTCGAATACCTGCTTACCGCCGCCGCAATCGGCATCTTGTACAAGGAAAACGCCTCGATCTCCGGCGCCGAAGTCGGCTGCCAGGGCGAAGTCGGCGTGGCCTGCTCGATGGCCGCCGGCGGCCTCACCGCCGCGCTCGGCGGCAACGTGATGCAGGTCGAGAACGCCGCCGAGATCGGCATGGAGCACAACCTCGGCCTCACCTGCGACCCGATCGGCGGCCTGGTGCAGATCCCCTGCATCGAGCGCAACGCGATGGGCTCGGTCAAGGCCATCAACGCCAGCCGCATGGCGCTGAAGAGCGACGGCAAGCACCGCGTCTCGCTGGACAAGGTGATCAAGACCATGCGCGACACCGGCCGCGACATGAAGGACAAGTACAAGGAAACGTCGCGCGGCGGCCTCGCGGTCAACGTGATCGAGTGCTGACGCCCCTGCCCTGACCTTTGCCGGGTGACACGCCCGGCCCAGTCTGCAACCATCGGTTTCTTTTGGGCGCTGCCGGCGCCCCAGCCGGAGCTTCCATGTCCCAAACCAACGCGATCCGCCGCGACGTCGGCCCCTTCGCCCTGATGCTTACTGGCCTGGGCTCGATCATCGGCTCCGGCTGGCTGTTCGGCGCCTGGCGCGCCGCCGGCCTGGCCGGCCCCGGCGCGGTATGGGCCTGGGTGCTGGGCGCCGCGATCATCATGACGATCGCGCTGACCTATGCCGAACTGGGCGCGATGTTCCCGGAATCCGGCGGCATGGTGCGCTACAGCCATTATTCGCACGGCTCGCTGGTAGGTTTCATCGGCGCGTGGGCGAACTGGATCGCGATCGTCTCGGTGATTCCGGTCGAGGCCGAGGCCTCGGTGCAGTACATGGCTTCGTGGCCGTGGCAATGGGCGCACGACCTGTACATCCACATGCCCGACGGCCACGGCGAGCTGGCCATGCCGGGGCTGATGATCGCGGCGGCACTGGTGATCGTCTATTTCCTGGTCAATTTCTGGAGCGTGAAGCTGTTCGCCCACTCCAACACCGCAATCACCGTGTTCAAGCTGGTGGTGCCCGCCGCCACCGGCATCGCCTTGATCGCCAGCGGCTTCCACACCGAGAACTTCTCGGTCGGCATCCACGGCGACAAACATGCCACCGACTTTGCCGCGATCCTCACCGCGGTCGCCACCGCCGGCATCGTGTTCAGCTTCAACGGCTTCCAGAGTCCGGTGAACCTCGCCGGCGAAGCACGCAACCCGGGCAAGAGCATTCCGTTCGCGGTACTCGGCTCGATCGCGCTGGCCACCGTCGTCTACGTGATCCTGCAAGTCGCCTATATCGGCTCGGTACCGCCGGACATGCTGGCCAAGGCCGGCTGGCACGGCATCGATTTCCGCTCGCCGTTCGCCGAACTGGCGATCATCGTCAACCTGCACTGGCTGGCGATGCTGCTGTACATCGACGCATTCATCAGCCCCAGCGGCACCGGCATGACCTACACCGCCACTACCGCGCGGATGATCTACGGCATGGAACGCAACGGCACGCTGCCGAAGATCCTCGGCCAGGTGCATTCGAAGTGGGGCGTGCCGCGCCCGGCGATGTGGCTGAACCTGGCGGTGTCGTTCCTTTTCCTGTTCTTCTTCCGCGGCTGGGGCACCTTGGCGGCAGTGATCTCGGTGGCCACGATCATCTCCTACCTGACCGGTCCGGTGAGCGTGATGACCTTGCGCCGCACCGCGCCGGAGCTGCACCGTCCGTTCCGCCTGCGCGGCCTGTCGATACTCGCCGGCATCGCCTTCATCATGTCGACCGAGCTGCTGTACTGGGCAAAGTGGCCGCTGACCGGCGAGATCATCCTGCTGATGGTGGTGGCGCTGCCGGTGTATCTCTACTACCAGGCCAAGAACGACTGGCACGATTTCGGACGACAGATGAAAGGCGCCTGGTGGCTGGTGTTCTACCTACCCACGCTGGCGTTGGTGTCGTGGGCAGGCAGCACCTCGTTCGGCGGCAAGGGCTATCTCTCGTACGGGATGGATCTGGGCGTCGTGGCGGTGATCGGCCTGGTGTTCTATCTGTGGGGCGTAAAGTCCGGCTGGCGCACGCCGTCGGTGGAGGCGGCGCAACTGGAAGCACACGTCGACCCGTTCACGCCGCTGGTGCCACCGGATGAAGAAACGGCGGAACGCATCACCGGTCGCTGAGCCTCGTACCGGTTGCATCGAAAAGCGCGCGGCACCGAGCCGCGCGCTTTTTTTTGTTTCAGAGATGCATTCCATCCAGCGCGTTTGTCGAAAATGCACCGCTCCGTTCGTCATTGATGCAAGAGCCCGTGAAAGGGCACACCGCCCGATGTGCGGAGGAGAACGACGATGCATTCCCCCAGCGATCGTTTCGCGAGAAGAGCGCCTGCCTACCCGCCAGTGGCGGCGCAACCCGGGGCGGGTCGCATGACGGACACGCAGCAGACCCGGGATCTCGTGCGCCGCTTCTATGCCACATACCACTCGGCCGACCGCGACGCGATCGAGAAGCTGTTGAGCCACGATTTCAGATTCACCAGCCCGTATGACGACGCCATCGATCGCGCCACGTATTTCGAACGTTGCTGGTCGCATGCCGGAACGTTCGCCTATCTTGACGTGAAGGAGCTCCTCATCGAGGGTGACACCTGCTTTGTGCTTTACGAAGGCGCTGCCGCCAACGGCTCGACGTTCCGCAATACCGAGCGGCTCCAGCTCGAAAACGGCCGCATCCGTTCGGTGGAAGTCTTCTTCGGCCGGCCGCAGGGCGAAACCGCGGACGCCGGAAGCGATATCCGCGCGCTCGTCGAGCGCCAGGCCCAAGCCATCCGCGACAAGGACGCCGACGGTGTGATGATCCACAACGCGCCGGACATGTTGTCCTTCGACATCGTCGCGCCACTGCGCCAACGTGGTGCGGAGGTGGTGCGGGAGCGGCTGCAGCACTGGTTCGACGCCTTCGACGGCGCCATCGGCTGCGAGGTGCGCGAACTCGAGGTGGCGACTTCCAGCGACACCGCATTCGCCCACTTTCTGCAGCGCTTCAGCGGCACCAACACCAGCGGCATAGCGATCGACATGTGGGTGCGCGTGACGATGGGGTTGCGCCGTATCGACGGTCGCTGGCTGATCGCCCATGAGCACATGTCCGACCCGTTCGATCCCGGCAGCGGCATGGCGCTGACCCAGCTCGCACCTTGAGCACGCGCTGACATCCACCGGCGATCGCGGCCGAATAAGCGGTGCCGCGCCCCCTCCTGCGGCGACGCCTTCAGGCCAGTGCCAGCACATCTCCCAGCAACGCTTGCGCCGTCACTTCCGGCCCGGCACCCGGTCCCTGGATCACCAGCGGCTGGGTGTTGTAGCGGGTGGTGGTGAGCGCGAACTGGTTGTCGGTGCCGTACAAGCGTGCGGCCGGATGGCTCAGCGGCACTTCGACCAGGCCGACGCGGGCGCGGCCCCGCTGGTTGAGACGGGCAAGGAAGCGCAGCACGCCGCCGCGCGACTTCGCTTCGGCATGCAGTTTGGCCAGCGGTTCGTCCAGCTCTTCCAATCGGGCCAGAAAAGACTCCGTATCCAGCGCACGCAGCGACTCGGGCACCAGGCCTTGCACGTCCACCTCGTCGGTGCCCAGCGAGAAGCCGGCGTTGCGGGCAATGATCAGCAGCTTGCGCGCGACGTCCTCGCCGGACAGGTCCGAGCGGGGATCGGGCTCGGTGTAGCCGAGCTTGCGCGCCTCGCGCAGCAGCGCGGAGAACGGGCGGCTGCCGTCATATTGGTTGAACAGCCACGACAACGAGCCGGAGAACACGCCTTCCAGCGTAAGCAAGCTGTCGCCACAGGTGCGCAGGCGGCGCAGCGTCGACAATACCGGCAAGCCGGCTCCCACCGTCGCCGAATCGCCGTAGCGACCGCCATGTGCGAGCGCTGCCTGCAGTGCACGCCAGCCGGGCAGTTCGCCGCCGGCCAGCGCCTTGTTCGCGGTGACCACGTGATAGCCGCGCGCCAGCCATTCGGCATGGCGCGACGCCAGCGGCGCGCTGGCGGTGGCGTCGACAATCACCCGGATCGCCGGGCCGCTGGCATCGAGTGCCGCGAGCAGGCCGGCGTTGTCGCGGATGTCGCCTTGGTTATTCAGTTGCTCGCGCAGGCTGCGACTGGCCAGGCTGGCCGGGTCGGTCTGCTGCCGGCGCGAGTTGGCGGCGCCGACCAGCCGCAGCGATGATGCGGCCGGCGTGTTGAGCAGCTTCAGCAGGGCACCGCCGACCACGCCGGTACCAAGCAGCACGATCGCGATGGCCGGCGCTGCGGAAGCGATTTTTGTGGGAGCGACTTCAGTCGCGATTCCAGCTCGAGCAGCAGTCGCCCCCACAGTAGCCGCTGCATCCAGCACCGCGCTCATGCGATCACCCGGCGTTTGGATTTCTCCACGGTGACGGCACGCAACAGCGCCGCATCGAGGTCACGCAACAAGTCGTCGCCATCCTCGATGCCCACCGACAAGCGCAAGAGGCTATCGGCGATACCGGCGTTACGGCGTGCCTCGGGCGCCATCGCCGAATGCGTCATCGAGGCCGGATGCGCGATCAGGCTCTCCACTCCGCCCAGCGACTCGGCCAGCGAGAAGTACTGCAGCCCGTCGACGAAGGCTTCGATCTGCGTCACGTCGCCTTCCAGCTCGAAACTGAGCATGGCGCCGAAGCCCTGCTGCTGCCGCGAGGCCAGCGCGTGGCCGGCATGGCTGGCCAGGCCGGGGTAGTACACCTTGCGCACGGCCGCATGACCGTCCAGTTGCGCGGCGATGCGGGTGGCGTTCTCCTGATGCTGGCGCAGCCGCACGCTGAGCGTGCGCAAGCCGCGCAGGGTGAGATAGCTGTCGAACGGCGCGCCGGTGAGGCCGTTGCAGTTGGCCCACCACTTCAACTGATCGAACACCGCCGCGTCGCGCGCCACCACCGCACCGCCGACCACGTCGCTGTGGCCGTTGATGTACTTGGTCGTGGAATGCACCACCACGTCGGCGCCCAGCAGCAGCGGCTGCTGCAGTGCCGGCGACAGGAACGTGTTGTCGACCACCAGCAACGCGCCGACCGCGTGCGCGGCCTGTGCCACGTGGCGGATGTCGGTGATACGCAGCAGCGGATTGGACGGCGTCTCCACCCATACCAGCGCGGGCTTCTGCGCCAGGCCGGCGGCCAGCGCCACGCTGTCGGTAAGGTCGGCGAACTCCACGCGGAAGCGGCCCTTCTTCGCCCATGCATCGAGCAACCGCCAGGTGCCGCCGTAGCAGTCGTGCGCGGCCAGTACCGTGGCGCCCGCCGGCACCAGCTCCAGCGCCAGCGCGACCGCCGACATGCCGCTCGATGTCACCACCGCGCCGGCGCCCTGCTCCAGTTCCGCCAGCGCATTGCCGAGCAGGTCACGGGTGGGATTGCCGCTGCGCGAGTAGTCGTACGGCCGCTTGCCGCCAAGGCCGTCGAAGCTGTAGTTGGTCGACAGGTGCAGCGGCGGCACCACCGCGCCGTGCTGGGTGTCCGATTCGATGCCGGCGCGCACGGCGCGGGTACAAGGGGCGGACTCGCTCATTTCAATCTCCAGGTCTTTCAAATCGGTTTTTGTAGGAGCGCACCTTGTGCGCGAGGAATCTTGCGGTACGCGAATCGCGCACAGGGCGCGCTAATACGCCAATGTCTCGCGCAACAGCGGCGCGAGCTGCTCGTGTTCTTTGAGGAAGGCGTCGTGGCCGTACGGCGACTCGATCACCTCGAGCGTGGCCGGGCCATGCAGGCGGCGCTGCAGCTCGCACAGGTCGGCCAGCGGCACGAGCCGGTCGGACGGAAACCCGATCAGCGTGGCCGGCGTGGGGATCTGTTCCGGCTTGACGTCGTGCAGGTCGATCGACTCGGACAACGCCAGGAACCGGTCGGCATTGAAGCGCTCGACAAAGCGGCGGCCCTGATGCTCCAGATAGTCCTCGACCGGAAAATGGAAGCGGTCGTCGCGCCACTCCGGCTCGCCGGCAAAGCGGCGACCGAACTCGCCGCTGCCGCGGTAGGTGGTGACCGCCAGCTGACGCGCCAGCGCCAACGCTTCGTCGACCTGGCCGCTGGCCTGACCCAGCCGCACGATCCCGCGCTGCACGCTGCGCTGCGCCGTGCTGAGCGGATGCGGCCGATGCGCGCCGGCCAGCAGCACCAGCCGGTCCACGCAGCGGGGATGCCGCGCGGCAAACGCCAGCCCCACCATCGCGCCGTACGAAGAACCGACGAAGGCATGTGCCCGCGAGATGCCCAGCGCCTGCAGCAAGGCAGCCAGCGCGTCGGCCTGATCCTCGCTGGACACCGAGCTGGCGCCCAGCTCTTCCGGGGTCAGCCAGTCGATCGCCAGCACGCGCCAGCGTTCCAGATCGATCGCCGCACCGCTGCCGACCAGCGCCTGCCACCAGCCCGGCGCCTCCTGGCCATCCAGTGCGGTGACGTCGCGGTCGGCCGAGATGCCGCCCTGCACGATAAGCGTCGGCGCATCCGGCGCGCCGCACCACAGATAGCGCACTTCGACCTCGCGCGGGCCGTTGCCGTATCTGGGGCCGATGACCAGCCGCCGCGTGCTGCGCTGGGCGGTCAGGCCCTCGCGACGCGATTCCACATGAAAGCGTGCCGAAGGCTGGCTGACATTGGGCTCGGCGAGTGGCTGCGGCTGAAAGGTCATGCGGTTCTCCGGTCGCATCGCCTGCAGGGCGCCGGAGCCGGGTGTCATCCATGCGCGCGAAGGGAACTGCGGCAGGAATGACGCCCATCTCTCGGTGGCGCCGTGGCGCCTCCGCAGGATTTGGCACCGTGACGGGAACGTTTCCCGCAGGTTGCCCCGGCATCAAAGGGCCTATCCCTCCGCCGGTCTCGATGAGTGAAGCGGATAGTGAAGGCTATCCTCATGCGCTGTCAATAGACGTCTAAACATCTAAACGTATATATGTTTATTGGTTATAACCATTGACTGAACCTGCAGAGGCCAGACATCCACACGACCGGAGCACTACCGGCCTTTCCAGGCCGAACCCGCATACCCCGCCTGGGTGTTCGGTCCGGGTTCGGCCGGGGTGGCGGCCATCGCCGCTTCATGCAAGCCCTGCTAACGTAAGGGGATGACCGACCACCCCGATACGTCCGCGCTGCACACCCGACTGCAGCGCGACGGCTTTGCCTTCGTCACCGCCGACATCATGCGCGGCCTGCTGCAGGCGCCGATGCTGACCGACTGGCCTGCGTTCGCTGCCAGCTGGAACGACCTGGCGCCGGACAGCTATCTCGCCGCCAGCGGCCGCCGCCGGCGGCGGCGCCATGCCACGTTTGCCGCCGATGCGGGCGGCGACGTGCGGCGCCAGCCACACCAGCCGCATTACCAGAGCCTGCAGTACAACCACCTGCAAGGCGACATCCAGCGCTGGTTCGAACCCGTGTTGCCGGCGATCGCCGACGGCGCCAGCCTGCGTCGCATTCTCGGCTTCTGCCGCGATTGTTTCGGCGCGCTGGCCCCAGCTGCCCGGCATTGGCATATCGAGGTGCACCAGTTCCGCATCGAGGCGCTCGCCGGCGAAGCCGGCGAGCCGACGCCGGAAGGCGTGCACCGCGATGGCGTCGACTACGTGCTGGTGCTGCTGATCGACCGCACCAACATCGAGAGCGGCACCACCACCATCCACGCCCACGACGGCAGCTTGCTGGGCAGCTTCACGCTCACCCATGAACTGGATGCCGCACTTGTCGACGATGCCCGCGTGTTCCACGGCGTTACGGCGGTGACGCCGCTCGATCCCGCCCTACCCGCGCATCGCGACGTGCTGGTGGTGACGTTCAAAGCGACGAGCTGATGACGCACGCGCCAGCTCCCCGCGTGCGCCGGCGCCGATTCCCGGTGCGGATCGTTCATGCGAGCGGCCTACCCATTCGCTTTCGCGACGGCGGCCAACATTCGCCTTACGCGCAATCACGTAAGATGCGTGTCTGATCTTTCGCCAGGCCATGACATGTCCCTCGATTCATCACATCGCGGGGACTTCTCTGCCGATTCGCCGCCAGCCGATACCCACGCCGAGCGGCTGACGTTCAACGGTGACAATTCGTTCCATCGCGAATTGCGCCGCCGTGTCGATGCCGAATTCAAGCGCAGCCGCACTAGCCAGCGCGACAGCGCGCAGATGTATCTGAAGACGGCGGTCATTCTCGCCACGTTCGCGCTTGCCTATGTCGCGCTGGTGTTCTTCGCCGTCACGTGGTGGCAGGCGCTGCCGCTGGCCCTGGTGCTGGGCACGGCGATGGCGGGCATCGGCTTCAACATCATGCACGACGGTGGCCACCAGGCGTATTCGGAACGGCGCTGGATTAACCGGCTGATGGCACTGGCGCTGGATCTGGTCGGCGGCAGCTCGTACATCTGGCAGTGGAAGCACGCGCGCTTCCACCATACCTGGGTCAACGTAGCCGGCCACGACAGCGACATCGATCTCGGCGTACTAGGCCGGCTGTCGCCACAGCAGCCGCGCCGGCCGTGGCATCGCTGGCAGCACCTCTATCTGTGGCCGCTGTACGGCGTCACCGCGATCCGCTGGCATCTGTTCGGCGATTTCCGCGACATGATCACCGGCACCGTGGGCGAGCGTCCGTTCAAGCGACCGAAAGGCTGGAACCTGGCTGGGTTCGTTATCGGCAAGCTGGTGTTCTTCACCCTCGCGTTCGGCCTGCCGCTGATCTTCCATTCCGTCGGCACCGTGCTGTTGTTCTACAGCCTGGTCTCGGCGGTCGCCGGCATCTTGCTGGCGCTGGTGTTCCAGATGGCGCACGTGGTGGAAGAAGCGGCGTTCCCCGTGCCGGACGAAGCCGGCCAGCAGATCGACACGCCTTGGGCGATCCATCAGCTGGAAACCACGGTGAATTTCGCCCGCGGCAACCGCGTGCTGAGCTGGCTGATCGGCGGGCTGAATTTCCAGGTCGAGCACCACCTGTTTCCGCGCATCTCGCACGTGCACTATCCCCGTGTCGCCCGCGTGGTGGAAGCCACCTGCCGCGAGTACGGCGTGGCGTATCGCGAACACCGCACGTTCGCTGCCGGCATCGCCTCGCACTACCGCCTGCTGCGGCGACTGGGCAGACCCGACGCCGACTTCGCTGCCGTGCCGACACCCGAACCCGTGCCGACCGGCTGAGCCACTTCAGCCCCACTCGGCGGATGCGAAGCGGCCACCTTCCGCGTTTGCGATCGGCCTACGCGGCTGCGACACTCCGCAGGCGCCGCCAGCCGTCGTCCGTCAGCCAAGGGGACCATCATGTTCATCGCCGCCAACGTCGTGATCGCCGTCATCGCGCTGCTGCATCTGTGGTTTCTGATCCTGGAAATGTTCCTGTGGACCAGGCCTTCCGGTCGCCGCGCGTTCGGCCTCACCGCGGAATTCGCCGAGCAGTCGAAGGCACTCGCCGCCAACCAGGGTCTCTACAACGGCTTTCTCGCCGCCGGACTGGTCTGGGGTCTTTGTCTGGGCGGCGCCGGCTTTGACGTGAAAGTGTTCTTCCTCGCCTGCGTGCTGATCGCCGGCATCTTCGGCGGGCTCACCGCGAGCCGGAAGATTCTGTGGATACAGGCGTTGCCCGCGGTGATCGGATTGGTACTCGTCCACCTGGCCTGATCAAGCAGATACTCATGACGACTCCCTCCCGCGAAGCTGTCGGACCACGCTTCGACCCCACCTCGATGCAGCACGCCCGCGAAAAGACCTGGGCTGCGTTGCACGGCATCCGCCAGCGCATGTGTCCCGGCATCAGCGAGGACGAGGCGAAGCTCGAAGCCGCCGAAGTGTTTCGCGAACTGGGCTTCGAGCGGCTGTGGCATCCGGTGATCATCCGTATCGGCGCGAACACCACCAAGACCTATCGGCAGGCTTCCGATCCGAACGTGCGGCTGGGCGAGAACGACAGTTACTTCATCGACCTCGGGCTGGTGTTCGACGGGCATGAGGGCGACGTGGGCGATACCTTCGTGGTCGGCCAGGCGCCGGAGCGGCAGGCTTGCGCGGATGCGGCTCGTACACTGTTCGGCGAAGTAGCCGACGCGTGGCGCACGCAGGGACTGAGCGGCCAGGCGCTGTATGCATTCGCCGGCGAACGGGCCGGGGCGATGGGATGGCGGATCAACCACGAGATCAAGGGGCACCGGGTCAGCGACTTTCCGCATTCGGTGCACAAAGGCGGCGACCTGGGCGACCTGGAAGCATCGCCATCCGGCGGGTTGTGGATACTGGAGATCCAGATAGCGCATCCCACCGAGCCATTCGGCGCGTTCTACGAGGATCTGCTGACGCGCTGATCCGCATGCGCGGCAACCCTGGAGCCGACCGATCGACGCTGCCTCGCCGCGTACCGGTTATCATGCAACCGACACGTACGCGCAGCCTGCCTGCACAGGCCCGCACATCCTGCGACCCTGCTGACCTGCAGTCCCATTGAAAAAGCGCCTGCCGGACAGCATCTGGTCTGCCCGCTGTCCGCTTGCTCGACACACTTTCCGGAATCCTTACCGTGGCCCGACAGAAACCTCTCTCGCTCTACCGCAACATCGGCATCATTGCGCATATCGATGCAGGCAAGACCACCACCACCGAGCGCGTGCTGTATTACACCGGCAAGAAACACCAGATCATCGACGTGCACGACACCAAGGACGGCAAGGGCTCCACCACCACCGACTATCTGGAGCAGGAGCGCAAGCGCGGCATCACGATCCAGTCGGCCGCCGTGTCCACCGAGTGGAAGGGCCACCAGATCAATGTGATCGACACGCCGGGACACGTGGACTTCACCATCGAAGTGAACCGTTCGCTGCGCGTGCTCGACGGCGCCGTGGTGGTGTTCGACGGCGTGGCCGGTGTGGAACCGCAGACCGAGACCAACTGGCGCCTGGCCGACCAGTACAACGTGCCGCGCATCTGCTACATCAACAAGATGGACCGCATCGGCGCCAGCTTCGGCCACTGCGTCAAGGGCATCCGCGAGCGCCTGGGCGCCAACGCGCTGCTGTGCCAGATTCCGCTGGGCAGCAGCGACGAGTTCGTGGGCATGGCCGACCTGGTCGCCGGCGTGGGCTACATCTGGGCGTCCGACGACAAGGACAGCGCCTGGGAAACCGTGCCGCTGGAGCAATTGAAGGATCGCCTGAAGTTCGGCTCCACTGCCGACAACGAGTGGATCGCCAACCTGCCCAAGTTGCGCGAGGAAATGCTGGAGCACGCGTTGGCGCTGGACGACGATGCTTTCGAGCGCCTGATCAACACCGGCGAACACGATCCGGCGCTGCTCAAGCAGTGCATCCGCAAGGGCTGCGTCACCGGCAAGCTGGTACCGGTGCTGTGCGGCTCGTCATACAAGAACAAGGGCGTGCAGCAGTTGCTGGACGCGGTGGTCGACTACCTGCCTTACCCGGGCGAGAACGGCGGCATCGCGATGGTCGACGAGGATGGCAACGTCATCGGCGAACAAGTCGTGTCCGACGACGCGCCAGCGCGCGCGCTGGCGTTCAAGGTGATCAACGACCAGTTCGGCACGCTGACCTTCTGCCGCGTCTACTCCGGCGTGATCAAAAAGGGCGACACCTTGCAGAACGTCACCCGCGGCAAGAAGGAGCGCGTGGGCCGCATCGTCGAGATCCAGGCCAACGCGGCCAAGGAAATCGACGAAGTGCGCGCCGGCGACATCTGCGCCTTCGTTTCGATGAAGGACACCGAGACCGGCGATTCGCTGTCCGATCCGGCGCATCCCGCGCTGCTCGAACGCATGCGCTTCCCGGATCCGGTGATCAGCGTGTCGGTCGAGCCGAAGACCCGCAACGACATCGACAAGATGTCCACCGCGCTCTACAAGATGGTCAAGGCCGACCCGTCGCTCAAGCTCGAAGTGGACAAGGAAACCGGGCAGACCGTGCTCAAGGGCATGGGCGAGCTGCATCTGGAAGTGACGATCGATCGCATGCGTACCGAGCTGGGCGTGGAAGCGAACATGGGCAAGCCCAAGGTCAGCTTCCGCGAGGCGTTCGGCCACGTCGTCGAGCACACCTATACGCACAAGAAACAGTCCGGCGGCTCGGGCCAGTTCGCCGAGGTGAAGATGATCTTCGAGCCGACCGCGGCCGGCACCGGCGTGCAGTTCTCCGACGAGATCGTCGGCGGCCGCGTGCCGCGCGAATACATCCCGGCGATCGAGCACGCGGTCAAGGTCGAGTCGAACCAGGGCCAGATCGCCGGCTACGAAGTGGTCGACTTCAAGGCGCGCCTCGTCGACGGCAAGTACCACGACGTCGACTCCTCCGCGCTGGCCTTCGAAATCGCCACCCGCCAGTGCTTCCGCGAAGCGCAGAAGCTCAGCAAGCCCAAGCTGCTGGAGCCGATCATGCGGCTGGAAGTGGTGATGGAAGCGGATTATCTGGGCGACGTCATCGGCGACATCAACCGCCGTCGCGGCACGGTCAGCGACCAGGGCCACAAGGGCACCTCGGCGTTCGTGCAGGGCTTCGTACCGCTGGCGGAAATGTTCGGCTACATCAACTTCCTGCGCTCCGCCACCCGCGGCCGCGGCACCTTCACGATGGAGTTCGACCACTACGAAGACGTGCCGGCGAGCATGGTCGACAAATTGATGGAGAAGGAAACGAAGTAAGTCTTGCTTCCCGCCGGCGCCGCGCGCTTCGGCGTCGGCGCCGTGTGGAAAAAAGCCCGGCGATCGGCTCCGGGCGGCATGCAAGCCGGCGATCAGCAAGGTCGCCGGTTACTGCTCATGGATAGGCTTGCATCGATCGCATGAGCTTGGGAAAACTCGCTGACCTACGAAGCATTCGCGCCGGTCGCCGACGCGCATGACATGAAGATTTTTTCGCAGCCTGGATGCTGCGACGCACGATGACAGCGGCAAATCCGCTGATCATGCTGCACCGGGTTTCGCACGACGCATCGCGTCATGCGCACACCCGGGCGCTATAGGGGGCGCCCTTTCTCAACGGGAGAGGTTGATGGATTGTCACCGCATGTCGCGCACCGCACGTTCTGTTCGTTCGCGCAAGAAGCTGCTTGACGCTGCTTGCGCCGCCGCCCTAATCGCCTTCATGGCTGCCGGCCCGGCAGCTGCCCAGACCGCTCCGGAGCAGACGCAGACTCCGCCCGCGGATACAAAAGCGAAGACAACGCCAGCCAAGACCGCCAGCAAGACTGACAAGACCGGTCGAAAATCCGAAAACACGGTGAGCAACCTCGACGCCATCGTGGTGACCGGCATCGCCGCCAGCATCGAGAACTCGCTGAAGGCCAAGCAGAACTCAGATGACATCATCGAGGCGATCTCGGCCGAGGACATCGGCAAGCTGCCGGACGCCAGCATCGCCGAGAGCCTCTCGCGCCTGCCCGGCCTGGCAACCCAGCGCCTGGATGGCCGCGCGAACGTCATCTCGATTCGCGGCCTGTCACCGGATTTCGCCGGCACCACGCTCAATGGGCGCGAACAGGCCACCATTGGCGAAAACCGTGGCGTCGAATACGACCAGTATCCGTCCGAGCTGATCAGCGGTGCGGCGGTGTACAAGACACCCGACGCCAGCCTGATCGGGCAAGGCCTGTCCGGCACGGTCGACCTGCACACGATCAAGCCATTGGACCTGCCCAACCGCGCCATCGCGATCAACCTGCGCGGCGAACACACCAGCAACGGCAAGCTCAATCCCGGCACCGGTGTCGGCGACAACGGGCATAGAGCCAGCATCTCGTACATCGACCAGTTCTTCGACCATACCCTCGGCCTTGCCGTGGGCTTCGCCCAGCTCGATTCGCCGATCCAGGAGAAGCAGTACCAGGCGTGGTGGTGGAGCGTCGACAACGGTTCGGCCGGCATCGACCAGAACTGGGGCGGCCCGCATACGCCGGGCATGCCCGACAACGTGATCTCGCAGGAAGGCATGCAGCTGCGCGCGCAATCGGAAAACCAGCTGCGCAACGGCTTGATGACCGTGCTGGAGTGGGCACCGAACGATAGCTATCACTCCACGCTGGACATGTACTACTCCACCTTCAGCGAGAAGAAATTCACCAACGGCGCGCAGTGGTCCAGCAGTCCCTGGGATGGCATTTCCTACGCGAACGTGGGCGTAACGCCCAGCCAGCCCTATCCCGTCGTCACCTCCGGCACGATCAACGGCCTCGCACCGATCCTGCAGAACGAATACACCAAGGAACACGACAAGCTGTTCTCGGCGGGCTGGAACAACCAGTACGACTTCGGCAACGGCTGGGCGGCGACGGCGGATCTGTCGTATTCCAGCGCGAAGAAGAAACTGCACGACGCTTACCTGTTCAGCGGCCTGTCCGGCGGCGCCTTTACCAGTGCGCAGTTCAGCACGCCGCTGGGCAACGGCTACCCCTACTTCACGCCAGGCGTGAACCTCGCCGATCCCGCCACGGTCGTCTTCACCGACCCGGATGGCTACGGCTACAACGGCCGCCAGGAATTCGACCATCAGAAGGACACAATCAAGGCGGTCCGGCTGGAAGTGACCCATCCGCTGGGCTGGATCTTCAGCAGCTTCAACCTGGGTATGGACTACTCGGACCGCACCAAGACCAAGCAGGCCGACGTGGGCTTTGCCTGGTTGAACGGCAACGGCTCCACGTCGGGCACCTACGACAACCACTTCAGCACGCCGATCAATCCGGCTTTCCTGTATGGCCCGACCTCGCTCAGCTACGGCGGCATCCCGGGCATCCTCAACTACAACGTGCTGGCCGCGCTGCAGAACCAGTTCTACCTGACCCAGCGCAACGGCCAGTCGGACTGGAGCCGCAACTACACGATCGAGGAGAAAGTCCCCGTCGCCTACGCCAAGTTCAACATCGAGACGACGCTGGGCGGCATTCCGCTGCGCGGCAACGTGGGCGTGCAGTTCGTGCGCACCGATCAATCCTCCGATGCGCTGCAGACCAATGGCGACACCTTGGTCGGCCGCATCACCGACGGTGCCAAATACAACAACGTGCTGCCCAGCCTGAACCTGGTAGCGCAGCTCACCGACAAGCAATACCTACGTTTCGGCCTGGCCAAGACGATGGCCCGCGGCCGCATCGACGATGAGAAGGTCGCGACCTCCGCCAGCGTGTCGAAGCAGCAGGACGGCCCCGCCGCCGGCCAGGTGCTGTGGTCCGGCAGCGGCGGCAACCCGAAGCTGAGGCCTTACGTGGCGGTCGGCACCGATCTGTCGTACGAGTTCTATTTCGGCAAGTCGAGCTATTTCGCCGCGGCGGTGTTCAACAAGAACCTGCTCAACTACATCTACAACCAGACCACGCTCGACTACGACTTCTCCCACTACATCAACGACAACCCCACGCTCACGCCTACCAGCAACATCGGCTCCTTCACCCGCCCCGCGAACGGCACCGGCGGCAGGATGGAGGGCCTGGAATTGTCGGGCGCGCTGGAAGGCGGACTGCTGGCGCAGGCGCTGGACGGTTTCGGCGTGCAGGCCAACTTCTCGCTGACCAACAGCAGCATCCCGGTCAGCTCGATCTCCTCGATCCCCGGCGGCCCGAAGACCTTGCCCGGCCTGTCGCGCAAGGTCGCCAACCTCGCGCTGTACTACGAGAAGTACGGCTGGTCGGCACGCATAGCCGAACGCTACCGCTCGTCCTTCACCGGTGAGGCCGTAGCGCTGTTCGACCAGCTCGGCTACACCACGATACTGGCCAACAAGCAGACCGACCTCCAGCTCGGCTACGCCTTCCCCGAAGGCCGCTGGAGCGGCTTGTCGATCCTGCTGCAAGTCAGCAACCTCACCAACACTCCCGACGCGACGGCGCAGGTCGCCGGCCTGCCCAACAACGTCAAGGTCGCCAGACCGCTGGAATACGACACCTGGGGGCGCACGGTGATGCTGGGAGTGAATTACAAGCTGTAGGTTTCGTCAAAACCGATCGGAGCCTGCCATGTCCGCTTCGATTCGAAGCGGACATGGCAGGTGTCTCTGACCCGTCACGCTACTTCGTGAGTGAACGTCTTCGCCTGCTGCCTGGAACTGAGGAGAGAACCCGATGAAGCCGATTGGCCAGCGCTTTCTGATGATCTACGCGGGCGTGTTGACCGTCGTATTTTCCGTGACCGTGCTGAGCGGCTTCGCACATACGCCCAGGGTGATGACGCTCGAACAATTGGACGTGCAGCGCATCAACTTGCGCGAACCTGACGGCACGCTGCGGCTGGTGATTTCCAATACCGACAAAGCGCCGGGCATCATCATCAAAGGCAAGGAGTACCCGCACCCCGATCGCAAAACCGCGGGCATGATCTTCTACAACGACGAAGGTACCGAGAACGGCGGCCTGATCTTCGGTGGCGAGAAGACCACGGATGGCAGCAAGACATCCCACGGCCACCTCTCCTTCGATGCCTACGAGCAGGACCAGACGATGGCCCTGGACTCGCACCAGGAAGGCGCCACCCGCTACACAAAGCTGCAGTTCAACGATTACCCGGACTACTCGATCCTTGAAGAACTACAGTTGATGGCTTCCATCAAGGATCTTCCACAAGATCAGCAGAAGGCTCGTATCAAGGCCTTCTTCGACCAAAACGGTGGACCGACCACGCGCATGGTGCTCGGGCGTGTTGCCGACAGCAGCGTGCTTCTCGCGCTCAACGATGCGCAAGGTCATCAGCGCATCGTGATGAAGGTGGCTCCCGACGGTACGCCTTCATTGCAGATGCTCGATAGCACGGGCAAGGTGAGTGGCGAACTGGTGCCCAAGCATTGACCTGCAAGGCGGGTCACTGTCTTGCCGTCGTATCGCGAAAAAACATCGAAGCCGCAGGACGGCCAAGCCTTGTTGGTGGCGCTCAGTTCGCCAGCGGCTCGGCCAGCGCGGGCTGAACGCTCAACGCGGTGCCGGCCGCGGCCACGATGATCGCCACAATGGCCAGCCATTGCAGCACGCTGAGCTGTTCGCCCAGCAACGCCACGCCGGCCACCGCGGCGACCGCTGGCTCAAGGCTCAACAAGGTGCTGAACGTGCGCGCCGGCAGCCGCGTCAGCGCGACCATCTCCAGCGAATACGGCAGCGCCGAGCTCAGCACCGCCACGCCCAGCGCATACGGCAGCAGCGTCGGCGACAGCAGTGCGGCACCGGCATGTGCGACACCGAACGGTATCGCCAGCAACGCGCCGATCGAGGTGCCCAGAGTCACCGCATCCGCACCGTAGGCCGCCCCCGCCTTCCGCCCCAGCACGATGTACAGCGCCCAGCCACCGCCGGCGGCCAGCGCGTACAGCACGCCCACCGGATCCAGCGCCTGCATCTGCCCGCGCAGCGGCAGCAACAAGGCCAGCCCGGCCACCACCAGCGCGATCCAGACGAAGTCGAGCAAGCGGCGCGAGCCGAACAGCGCCAGCGCCAGCGGCCCGGTGAATTCCAGCGCCACCGCGATGCCCAGCGGTATCGTGCGCAGCGACATGTAGAACACCAGGTTCATCGCACCCATCGAGAGGCCGTAGCCCCATAGCGCGCGCCGGTCGCGCCGACTGCCCCAGCGACGCCACGGCCGCCGCCACAGCAGCAGGATCAGCGCGCTGAGCCCCAGCCGATAAGCGGTGGCGCCCTGCGCGCCGACCTGCGGGAACAAGTGCTTGGCCAGCGACGCGCCACATTGGTACGAGACCATGCTGATCAGCAGCATGCCGACCGCGAGCGCGACCGGAGCAACGGTGGAACGTGATGACATGAGCGCAGCCGCGGGGAAGAACAGTCCGCCCATGATGCCCGCAGACCCGCACGAAACCCACCATGCAGACCGCCATTGCTGACAGCATCTGACAGCAATGAGCGGCATGGCTCGCGAAATGAAGCACGATGCCTGGACTCAACCCCCCAAGACTTGCGATAAGGTCAATCGATCAGGGCGCCATCGAGGATGCTTCCATGAAACACAAAAACAGGTCGGCGCTACGCCGCGCCATCTTCGCATCGGGTATCGCGGCCTGCGCCTGCGCCCTGGCCGCGCCGGCACGACCCTGGAGCGATGCCGGTCAGTCGCCCGACGCGCGTGCGCGCGCGCTGGTCCGGCAGCTGACCGAGGCGGAAAAATTCCGGTTGATCCACGGCGTATTCGCCCAGCCCGATCAAGCCCACAACTGGGCGATGCCGGCCGGCGCGATCGGTTCGGCCGGCTACGTGCCGGGAATCCCGCGGCTGGATATCCCGGGGCAGCAGCAGAGCGACGCCGGCCTGGGCGTGGCCAACCCGGTCAACGTGCGGACCGGCGATGTCGCCACGGCGCTGCCCTCGGGCCTCGCGACCGCGTCCAGCTGGGACCCGCAGATCGCGTTCGCCGGTGGCGCGATGATCGGCGGCGAGGCTTGGCACAAGGGCTTCAATGTGATGCTGGCCGGCGGCGTCGACCTGCAGCGCGATCCGCGCAATGGCCGCAACTTCGAGTACGCCGGCGAGGACCCCCTGCTGGCCGGCACACTCGTCGGCGAGACCATACGCGGCATCCAGAGCCAGCACGTGCTGTCCACGGTCAAGCACTACGCGCTCAATGATCAGGAGACTGCGCGCACCACCATCGACGTGCGCATCGGGGAACGCGCCATGCGCGAGTCCGATCTGCTCGCCTTCGAATTGGCGATCGCGCGCGGCCGCCCCGGATCGGTGATGTGCTCGTACAACAAGGTCAATGGCGACTGGGCCTGCGAGAACGACTTCCTGCTCAACCAGGTGCTCAAGAAGGACTGGCGCTATCCGGGCTTCGTGATGTCCGACTGGGGCGCCACGCATAGCGCCGCGAAGGCGGCCAATGCCGGACTGGATCAGGAGTCGGCCGCCGAAGTGTTCGACAAGGAGGTCTACTTCGACGCGCCGCTGAAGCAGGCGCTCGCGCACGGTGAGGTCAGCCGCGCCCGGCTGGACGACATGGTCACGCGCATCCTGCGCAGCATGTTCGCGGTGGGGTTGTTCGACCATCCGCCGCAAAAAGGCCCGATCGACGCCGACGCCAACCTCGCCGTGGCGCAGCGCACGCTGGAAGCCGGCGCAGTGCTGCTGCGCAACGAGCGCACGCTGCTGCCGCTGGCGTCCGACCTGCATTCGATCGCCGTGATCGGCGCGCATGCGGACAAGGGTGTGCTGGCGGGTGGCGGTTCGTCGATGGTGATACCGCGCGGCGGTAACGCGGTGACCGGCCTGGAACCGGCCACCTGGCCTGGGCCGGTGACCTACGATCCGTCTTCGCCGCTGCAGGCGATTCGTGCGGCGGCCGGCCATGCCAAGGTCGAGTTCGCGTCGGGTGACGATCCCGTCGCGGCAGCCGCGCTGGCGCGGCAGGCGCAGGTGGCCGTGGTGTTCGTGCAGCAGTGGGCGGCCGAGTCGTTCGATGCGGCCGACCTCACGCTGCCGAACAAGCAGGACGCGCTGGTCGCGGCGGTGGCCAAGGCCAACCCGCGCACCGTGGTCGTGCTGGAGACCAACAGCCCGGTAGCGATGCCGTGGCTGGACCAGGCCGGCGCGGTGCTCGAGGCCTGGTACCCCGGCAACGCCGGCGGCCAGGCCATCGCCAACCTGCTGTTTGGCCGGGTGAACCCATCCGGACGCTTGCCGATCACCTGGCCGCGCGATCTGTCCCAGTTGCCGCGGCCGCAGCTGCCGGGAGCCGTCGCCGCACCGGGAACCCCGCCACCGGCCACGGTGGACTACGGCATCGAAGGTGCCGACGTGGGTTATCGCTGGTTCCAGCGCAAGCAGCTGCAGCCGCTGTTCCCGTTCGGCTTCGGCCTTTCCTACACCAGCTTCGCGCAAACCGCGCCCCAAGTGACGGTGCGCGACGGCCTGCCCCGGGTCAGCGTGGAAGTGCGCAACACCGGTGCGCGCGCCGGCGCCGACGTGGTGCAGATTTATGCGCAGCTACCCGGCAATCCCATCCGACGGCTGGCCGGCTTCGCGAAAGTAACGCTCGCACCGGGACAGGCACGCACTGTCGAAGTGCCGCTCGAACCACGCCTGCTGTCGGAGTTCGACGTGGCCAAACGGCGCTGGATCATCCGCGGTGGCAGCTACGCCATCTACGCCGGACGCTCGGCCACCGATCTTTCGGCGGCTATGCAGGTGAAGCTTCCGGCGAAGGTGCCGTAGCGGTATCAGGCCGATGCGCGGCTGCCGTGCACCCGGACGTTAGACGGGCGATATCCGATTGTTCAAGCCCGTCTCGTCCCAACGCCTCCACTTACCAGCGCCAAACTGGCTACCCCTCAGCTCGCCCCGACCATCAGCCGCTCGAGGTGAACGCGGACTTTGTCGCGGTAGCCTTCGCTGCTCGATACGGTGGCGCCACCCCCGAGGACCAGGATGAAATCGCCGCGCGGCGTGCGGCTGACCTCCCGCACGTGATTGACGTTGACGAGGCAGGAGCGGCTGATGCGCAGCATGGGTTGCGAGCGCATCGCGCCTTCGGCCTGCTGCAAGGTACTGCGGGCGTGCAGCGTGTCTCTGCCTACGCGCAGCGTCACGTAGTTGCGGTCGGCCTCGACCATTTCGACTTGCGCGACGTCGACCATCTGCATTCGACCGCCCGCGTCGGCCAGCAGCCGAGGGCGCGACTGCCCGGCTGTGTGAACTGCCCGATCCAGTTGGGCGATCAATGTTGCGAGCGCCGACTGCCGATCCACGACGGTCTGTGCGAGATGGCGATGCCGGACGCGGGCGAGCATCGCGCGGAACCGCTCGTCGTCAAAGGGTTTGAGCAGATAGTCGATGGCGCTGACCTCGAACGCCTCCAGCGCATAGTGGTCGTAGGCCGTCACGAACACGATCAGCGGCAGCGCCTCGGGATCCAGCGACTGTGCGAGCTGCATGCCCGACATCGTATTCATCTGGATGTCGAGAAATAACAGGTGCGGCGGGTGACGGCGGATCGCTGCCAGGGCCTCCTGCGCGTCGGCGAATTCCCCGACGACATCGAGGTCCGGCTCCGCGGCGCAGCAGTCCCGAAGAATTCGGCGCGCGGCCGCTTCGTCGTCGACAATCATGACATCCATCAGGATATCTCCCGGGCCGAACGCTGTTGCGGCGTGAGCTCGCGCAACACCGGGATCGCGAGCTGCGCAACCCACGTGGTGGCATCGGTCGGTCCTATGTCCACGGTGGCGTTCGGGCCGAACTGTACCGCAAGCCGCTCGCGCACATTGCTGAGGCCGATGCCGTCACGCCGTACTGCGTGATTCGGCGCGATCGAATTGATTACGCGCAGGATCAGCGTTTCCGAGGACAGGAATGCCTCGATGCGGACGTTGATCGCTCCACCATGGCCCGCCAGGCCGTGGACGACCGCGTTTTCGACGAGCGGCTGCAGGATGAGGCTGGGAACCCAGACCGCAGGCTGTGCTTCGATATCGGGCAGCACGACCGTCAGGCGATCAGCGAAGCGGCGTTCCTGCAGTTCGAGATACAGCTGCACGAATCGCAGCTCATCGGCAAGAAGTGAAAAATCCCGCTCGCCGGCGTTCAGTAGCCGCCGCAGCAGATCGGCCAGTTGCACCATCATCGACTGCGCGATCTGCGGATTCCAGTCGATCTGGCCGCGAATGGTGTGCAGAAGATTGAACAGCGTATGCGGCGACAGTTGCATCCGCAGTGCCGCCAAACGGGCCGTACTCCATTCGCGCTCCAGGGCTGTGACCTGCAATTCGGAGTCGCGGAAGCGTCGGTACAGGGCGAATCCGGTTACCAGCGCGAGTCCGAAGCCATAGCTCAGAAAGAAATTGATGAAGCTCGCGAGCCAGAGCGCCCCCATCGATTCCGTCGGCTGGCCGGCGACCGCCGGCGGCATCTGCAAGTTGTCGGGCAACAAGATAGCCAACACCATCGCCCAGAATGACAGCGACGCGAACGCGACACCGAGCACGACCTGCGCCAGCGCACGCCAGACAGTAGTCCAGCCGATACGCAACGAGCTCCAATAGCAAACCAGCAGTAACGGGAAGAGCAACACGTGCTGCAGAACACGCTGGCCCCACGGCCCGAACACGACCACGTCGCTGACCTTGGCGACGTCGGCTTGCAGACTGTGCGCATAGAGCACGTTCGACAGCGTTACATAAAGCCAGAACAGCGTCGTGATCAAAAACAGTTCGCGCAGAGGCATGGGCGCAAGCCGCGCTGCCCGCTGCTCCGGTGCGTAGGCGAACGATGCTTCGGTTTCGGTCACGAGAGCACGGTTGTTCATGGAATACGGCGCATGCCTCCCGCGGCCTTTTCGACTGGCGTCAGCTTATCGCAATGCTGTGCGCCGATATCGAGTTCGTCGCGTCTGTTGGGACGGACTCGTCGGTGCCGGGGACGAACTCGACGTCCAGCTATAGATAGGCCGGTGGCAGCTGATGTCTCATAGACCGGCCGAGAAAACCATCCGCTCTGTGCCACCCGCGAGTCATCCGGAGACATGCGTATGAAAACCCCCAAACATGCCCGAACCGGCTTTCTCGTGATCGCGCTTGTCGTTCTCATGCAGCCCGCTTTGAGCCTGGCGCAGTCGAAAAAAAGCGCCGCGACAGCCGCGCCGCAGGACACCACCGCGACGCGCGACGGGCAACACGATTTCGATTTCGAGATCGGCACCTGGAAAACACACCTAAAGCGTCGCCTGCATCCACTGACCGGCTCCACGACCTGGGTCGAAATGGAAGGTACGTCTGTCGTCCGCAAGGTCTGGAATGGCCGCGCCAATCTGTTGCAGCTGGAGGCCGATAGCCCGTCCGGCCACTTCGAGGGGCTGAGCCTGCGTCTCTATGATCCGCAATCCCATCAATGGCGCCTCAATTTTTCCAACAGCAACGACGGCATCATGGCCCAGCCCACGATCGGGGAGTTCAAGAACGGACGCGGCGAGTTCTACGATCAGGAATTGCTTAATGGCAGGGCCATTCTTGTCCGATTCGTCATCTCGGACATCACCGCGAATTCCGCCCATTTCGAGCAGTCGTTCTCGAACGATGGCGGCAGGACGTGGGAAGTCAACTGGATCGCGACGGACACGCGGGTCAAAGATGAAGAAGACAAAGCGCACTGAACGGCACCATGGACCACGGCGCTGATCGGACGATCTGAATAATCGCATCGCGTTCGAAAACCATGCACGAACCGCCTTCGTCGTTTGGAAAACATCTGAACGAGCGGGGCCTTCGGGCGATCTGACACCGTGCCGTCTGGACGGCCACTGAGGGCAGTACGACATGCGCAAACTTATTGTTGCCTACGTGATTTCGGCGCTCGCCACGGCGGGTCTGGCCATGGGGCAGGCACACGCTGCCGATCCGGCAAACGTTCCCCATGCGGTTGCCGCTGCGGTCGCCGATGCCTCGCGGCCCGCCGCCGATACCGAACGAGATGCTGACCGCAAGCCGGCTTTGACCCTGGCTTTCGCCGGCATCAAACCGGGCGACAAAGTCGCCGACTACGCCGCCGGTACCGGCTATTTCACCCGCTTGTTCGCCGATGTGGTCGGGCCTCAAGGCCACGTCTACGCGACCGTGCCCAATTCCTTGTTCGTATACCCGAATATCGTCAAGGGGATTGCCGATATCCAGACCTACGCTGTCGCGCATCAAAACGTCACGGTGACCTTCGCGTCCGCGCTGGACGCGGCAAGGTTTCCCGAACGGCTCGATCTGTTCTGGATTTCCCAGAACTACCACGACTTGCACGACAGTTTCATGGGTCCGGTCGACACGGTTGCGTTCAACAAGGCGGTCTATGCGGCGCTCAAGCCCGGCGGGGTCTACATCGTGCTCGACCACGTCGCTGCGAAGAACTCACCCGCGGACGTGACCGACACCTTGCATCGCATCGAGCCTTCGACGGTGCGCCGCGAAGTCGAGGCGGCAGGCTTCAAATTCGAGGGCGAGAGCAAAGTGCTGGCCAACCCCGCCGACCCGCACACCGCCACCGTGTTTGACAAAACGATACGCGGCCACACCGATCAGTTCCTCTTCAAGTTCCGGAAACCGAAGGGCTGAGATCTCGGCCCCGTGCGCTGCCCGGCGATCCCGTTCGGTGGCTCGCCGGCTTTGCTGGCCAACGCGCCGTGCGTATCGACAAGTCGACATTGCACAACTGCAAGCCCGGCAAGTTCATCGGGACCAGATCGACTTGGAGGCGCGCCGGTTCCAATAGAACGACACGTCGTCAGAAACGCAATTGTGAGATGAAGGCGCGGCCGGTCGGCCCGGGAAGCGCGTCCTTGCGATAGACCACGTGCATGGGGAGAAACACATCGCGCGCGATCCCTTCGACTCTGATCTTCACCAGGTTTCCTGCGTCGAGATCTTTCTTGACCATGTGCAAGGGCATATGCCCCCAACCCAATCCTGCGTTCAAAAACGCATGCTTCGCACCAAGGTCGGCGAGGCGCCAGGTCAGTGGCGAGAGCACGCCGAAGCTTCTGCCTTCGGATAACGGCGTGCGATCGGTCAGCACCAGCTGTATCTGCTTTTCGACAAGCTTTTTGCTGATGGCGCCTTTGTGCTTGGCCAGTGGATGCGATGGCGCCACCACGGTGATGAAGGGAAGATCGATCAGCGGTTCTGAGGCGAGTTCGTCGGGTATCACCGGCAGCGAGCCCACGATGCCGATGCGGCACACGCCATCCATCACCGGCCGAATCACGCCGCCCAGCGCTTCGACATAGACGCGTAGAGGCGTGTTGGGGAAGAACTCGCGGCAGTAGCCGGCGGCACGCGTAAGTCCATCCATCGGATACATCACGTCGACAGCCACGGAAAGTTCAGGCTCCAGGCCTTCTTTCATCGAGCGCGCGCGGGCCTTGAAGCCGTCCATCTGATCGGCCACGCCGCGCGCTTCGGTCAGCAGCGCCACTCCCGCTTCCGTCAGCTTGGGATAGCGCTCGCTGCGATCGAACAGCGTGACGCCGAGTTGCGCTTCCAGATTCAACAGCGTCTGGCTCACTACCGATTGTGCGCGTCGCAGCTTTCTGCCTGCCGCCGAAAAACTTCCCTCTTCTGCCGCGGCAATGAAAGTGCGGAGCTGGTCCAGCGTCACGGCGTCGAGCATATATCGTCCAAAACGATAGATTGCATCGAAATATATAGGCTATTCGGATGCACGGGCAAGGCCTAGCCTTTGTCCATCGCAGACGAGGACGCTCTCATGAACGCCGTTGCTTCCTTCCTATCACCATCCGAGCTGGCCACCGGACTCGTGGCCAGGCCACGCAAAATCCGGACGGTGACTACCGGCTATCACCACGGCCCCATTACGCGCCTGGTCAGCCCCTCCGATGTCGGCCAGTGGATCAAGCCCTTCGTTTTTCTGGATGCCGGCGTCCTGCCGCCATCGGGCGAAACCTTCTTCGGCATCCACCCGCATTCGGGCATCGCCACCTTGACGGTGGTGCTGGAGGGCCGCCTGGCCTATGAGGACACCACCGGCAAGAAGGGCGAAGTGCCGGCCGGCGGCCTGGAGTGGATGAAGGCAGCAGGTGGCGCATGGCACGACGGCTATGTCGTCGGCGACGCGCCCATGAAGTTCTTCCAGCTCTGGGTGACACTGCCGCCGGATCAGGAAAACGGCGCGCCGGAAAGCCAGAACATCGCGCCGGAAGAGGTCCCAGCCGTGGGGCCGGCGCGGGTACTGCTCGGGCACTACCAGGGCGTGAACAGCCCGATCCGCTCTCCTGCCGGCATCACCTATCTGCATGTGCGCCTGAAGGCGGGCGAACACTGGCGCTTTCAGCCAAACCCGAACCAGACCGTGGCCTGGATGGCGTTGCATCAGGGTACGACGACCGTACCCGAGAGCCTCACCGCCGGCGACCTCGTCGTCTTTGAAGAATCCGAGCACGCCATCGAAGTCGTTGCACATGACGACGTGTCCTTCGTGCTCGGCGCCGCCGTGAAACATCCGTATCCCTTGGTGACGGGCAACTACTCCGTCCATACCAACGCTCGCGCTCTCGCCGAAGGCGAAGCGGAGATCGCCCGCATCGGCCGCCTGCTGCGTGCAGCCGGCCGCCTGAAGTAAGTCCTATCCATACCACCGACTCAACCACCCCAAAGAGAGAAACCATCATGAGCACCAAGATCGAAACCGCTAGCTACGCTTCGTCGATCGGCAACGCACAAGCCGCGTCGAGCCTCACCCTCAAGAGCACCACGGAATTGCTTGCCCGCGTGCTGATCGTCGGCCTGTTCCTGTTCTCCGGCGTGGGCAAGATCACCGCCTACACCGCCACCGCCGGCTACATGGCTTCCGTCGGCGTACCCAGCGCCATGCTTCCGCTGGTGATCGCCACCGAAGTGCTGGGTTCGCTCGCCATCATTCTCGGCTGGAAAACCCGCGTCGTTTCGTTCCTGATGGCGGGCTTCACCCTGCTGACCGGCATCCTGTTCCACAACAACTTCGCCGATCAGATGCAGATGATCATGTTCATGAAGAACGTGTCGATCGCCGGCGCCTTCCTGCTGCTGACCGTCAATGGCGCAGGCCCGATCAGCCTCGACAGCAAGTCGCGCTGATCCCTCGTATCCATCCCATCGATAGTCCATCAGGAGACATCACATGAGTTACGCCATCATCGGATCGGGCGCCATCGGCGGCGCCCTCGCCAAACAGTTCGCTCGCAGCAAGATCAAGGCCGTCATCAGCAACCGTCGCGGACCGGCCTCGCTGGAAGATGCGCTGCAAGCCTTCGCTCCCACCGTAAGCGCCGCGGAAGCCACCGACGCAATGAATGCGGAAGTGATCATCCTCGCGGTCCCGTTCGGGGCCGTGGGAGAGGTCGCCGAGCTGCGCGGCGACTGGTCCGGCAAGATCGTGGTGGATGCCACTAACGCGATCGAGTTTCCCGCCTTCAAGCCGCTGGATCTCGGCGGGCGACCCTCCAGTCAGGTGGTGGCGGCACAGCTCGAGGGCGCCAAAGTCGTCAAGGCATTCAATACGCTGCCGGCCGCGGTGCTCGCCGATGAGCCGCGCCGCAGTGAAGGCCATCGCACCATCTTCGTTTCGGGCGATCACGCCGATGCCAATGAACGGATCGCCTCACTCGTTACTTCGCTCGGCTTCAGCCCCATCACCTTGGGTCGCCTCGGAGAAGGCGGTCTGCTGCAGCAGTTCGGCGGCCCGCTGGCAGTGCACAGCCTGATCAAGCAGCGCTAAGGCGAGCCGTTCCCATTCCTCGCCAGGAACAAGGTCATGTCACGGCCATTCCTCCAAAAGGTCGTTCTGGTGACCGGTGCCGGCTCTGGCATCGGTCAGGAGGCGGCGCCGATCTCAACCGCCAAGGCCTGGAGCAGACGCAACAGGCCATCCGTGACGATGGCGGTCGCATGGAGCTCGCAGCGATGGATGTTTCCGATGAGCGGCAGGCCTCTGGCCTGTTAGCGCGCATCGAAAAAGAGGCCGGACGTCTCGACGTGGCCTTCAACAATGCAGGCATCGCTGGCGGTGGCCAGCCCTTCCATACAGAATCAAATAATGCAGTCGCCGCCGTTGATAGTATTTTGACGGCGCAGGGCCTCGAAGCGGATCCTTCCCCTGACCTCAAACATTGAACACCCGCTTGTGGCTTCTGACGCTCGCACCGTTCCACCGCCGAGCAATACGGATCCATTGCCGAATACCAACCGTTGAAGGGACTCCATGAGAAAGACACTCGCGGTGCTTCTGCTGATGTTGTCGACGACCTCGATGAGCACGGTAACTTTGCCGGCCACGCCCGCCGCAAAAGTCTTCGGAGCGTGGCTGACGGCCTACAACTCGGGAGATCCCAAACAGCTCCAGGATTACAAGGACACCTACCATCGTTCCTGGGCGGTGCAGCGCATCCTCGATGACCGCATGCGAACAGGTGGCTACACGGTGCTACGGGTTGAGAAATCCGAGCCGATGGAGCTGACGGTACTTCTGCAGGAAAAGGACTCCGATGCCGTTCATCGCGAAGACGTGGTGATCGGAGCGGGCGACCCGCCGGCCAGCGTCGCCATGTCCATTCAGCATGACGTGCAGCGACCGGCCGACCTGAAGGTAAAGCGGCTGACGCAGGCGCAAGTCATCGACGCACTGGCGGGGCGAGCCACGGCCCTGGAGGCTCAGGACAAGTTTTCCGGCGCCATTCTGGTTGCCTGCCAGGGGAACATTCTTCTGCAGCGTGGCTGGGGCAAGGCAAACCGTTCCTCGGGAATGGCCAACGCGGTAGACACGCAGTTCCGTATCGGCTCGATGAACAAGATGTTCACGAGCGTTGCAGTGCTGCAGCTGGTCCAGGATGGCAAAGTGTCGCTCGACGCCCCTTTCGGGCGATATCTCACCGACTACCCCAACAAATCCGCGGCATCTCGCGTCACTATCCGCGAGTTGCTTAATCACACCGGTGGCACCGGCGACATTTTTGGCGCCGATTTCGATGCCAACCGGGACAAGCTCCGCTCCAACGATGACTATGTGAAGCTCTACGGATCGCGCGAACTGGACCATGCACCCGGCGAAAAATTCGAGTATTCCAACTACGGTTTCGTGCTCCTCGGCGCGGTGATCGAAAAAGTCAGCGGCATGCCGTATTACGACTATGTCGAGCGCCATGTTTTCAAACCGGCGGGGATGAGCTCGACGGGTTCACTTCCGGAATCCGACGCGCTTCCGCGACGGGCCAGCGGCTATATGCGGGAGAACGGCACCTGGGGCGCCAATGACGGCACGCTTCCCTTCCGTGGCACGGCTGCCGGTGGCGGCTACTCGACGGTGGGCGACCTGTTCCGTTTCACGCAGGCGCTCCAGGCCGGCAAGCTCGTTTCGAAGGCCGCCTTGAGCGCCGCCACCCAGCCCGTATTTCATGACGCTTCTTCGGGATACGGCTATGGCTACGGATTCGAGGTGCTGGGCGAGGAAGACCTGAAAAGCTATGGGCATGAAGGCGGCGCACCCGGCATGAACGGCGAACTTCGCGTTTTCCCGGATCAAGGCTATGTCGTCGTGGTTCTCAGCAATCTGGATCCGCCGGCCGCACATCGCCTGGTCGAATATTTTTCGCTTCGGATGCCGCGGTCCCATTGAGGGTCGGTGTCCTGCCGGCTGGCGCGTCTTCCATGCCTGCTTCGATAGCGGGCATCCCCAACCAGGCCGCCGCGGGGCCGGAGCCCGATCCACGCTACAATTGTCGGTTCGCGCTCCCGTCGAACCGCTATCCATGTCCACCCATCTGCAAGAAACCCGTCGCCGCCGCACGTTCGCCATCGTCAGCCATCCTGACGCGGGCAAGACCACGTTGACCGAAAAGCTGCTGCTGTTCGGCGGTGCGATCCAGATGGCGGGGTCGGTGAAGGGGCGCAAGGCGGCGCGGCATGCGACCTCGGACTGGATGGCGCTGGAGAAAGAGCGCGGCATTTCGGTGACTTCGTCGGTGATGCAGTTTCCGTACGAGGGCAAGATTGTCAACCTGCTCGACACGCCGGGACATGCGGACTTCTCCGAGGACACCTACCGCGTGCTGACCGCGGTGGACTCGGCGCTGATGGTGATCGACTGCGCCAAAGGTGTCGAAGAGCGCACGATCAAGCTGATGGAAGTGTGCCGCCTGCGCGACACGCCGATCATGACGTTCGTCAACAAGCTCGACCGCGAGGGCCGCTCGCCGATCGAACTGCTGGACGAAGTGGAGTCGGTGCTGGGCATCGCCTGCGCGCCGGTGACCTGGCCGATCGGCATGGGCAAGCGGCTGAAGGGCGTGTATCACCTGGTGCTGGATGAGGTACACGTCTTCGAGCCCGGCAAGAATTTCACCCGGCAGGATTCGACCATTTTCAAGGGACTCGATGCGCCGGGCCTGCTGGAGAAAATCGGCGACGAAGCGATGCGCGAGCTGCGCGACGAACTCGAGCTGGTGCAAGGTGCCGCGCCGTCGTTCGATATGGACGAATACCTCGCCGGCCGGCAGACGCCGGTGTTCTTCGGCTCGGCGGTGAACAACTTCGGCGTGCAGCTGCTGCTGGATTTCTTCGTCGAACATGCACCGTCACCGCGCCCGCGCGCCACGCTGGGCCGCGAAGTGCAGCCGGAGGAAGAAAAGCTTTCCGGCTTCGTGTTCAAGATCCAGGCGAACATGGACCCGGCGCACCGCGACCGCGTGGCGTTCATGCGCGTGTGCTCGGGCACTTATACCGCCGGCATGAAGATGATCCAGACCCGCACAGGGAAGGACATCCGCATCGCCAACGCGCTGACCTTCATGGCCAGCGATCGCGAGATCGTCGAGACGGCCTATCCGGGCGATGTGATCGGCCTGCACAACCACGGCACCATCACGATCGGCGACACGTTCACCGAAGGCGAGTCGATCAACTTCACCGGCATCCCGAACTTTGCGCCCGAACTCTTTCGCCGCGCGCGCCTGCGCGATCCGCTGAAGATGAAGGCCTTGCAGAAGGGCCTGGCGCAGTTGTCCGAGGAAGGCGCCACCCAGTTCTTCCGTCCGCTGATGAGCAACGACCTGATCCTGGGCGCGGTCGGCGTGCTGCAGTTCGACGTGGTGGCGTACCGGCTGAAGGACGAGTACAACGTCGACGCCAGCTTCGAGCCGGTGACGGTGACCACCGCGCGCTGGGTGCATTGCGACGACGAGAAGAAGATGGCCGAGTTCCGCGAGAAGAATGCGATGAACCTCGCGATCGACGGCGCCGGCGAGCTGGTCTACATCGCGCCGACGCGGGTCAACCTGCAACTGGCGCAGGAGCGCTGGCCGCAGGTGCGCTTCGCCAACACGCGCGAGCATGCGGCCTCCGTCGAGGTGTGAACCGAGGCCCGCGCGCTTGCGCCTGATGCGGGCCATGACAGACGTCACTAGGCGCCTCCAATGACGGCTGCTAGCGTGCATCCCCACTACACAGGGGAACACGGCACCATGCGCAACGCGTCCATTGCTTTCGTCACGCCCACCGATGCGCCGCGCTGGAAACGCTGGCTGGTGTTTTCGCCGCTGGCGCGCATAGTGATCTTCACGGCGTTGTTCATCGCCTTCAGCTTCGTCCTGGGCGGTCTGATGCACGTGCTGGGCTGGGGCGGCAAGCAGGCGTCGGCGCTAGAGCATGGCCTGATGCAGTTCCTGATGCGCGCGCTGCCGGCGCTGCTCGCCTACCTGCTGCTGGTCAAGCTGGTGGAGCGCCGTCCGCTCAGCGAACTGGCGCCACGCCGGTTGCTGCCGGACGGAGCCAAGGGCGTACTGGCAGGCCTGCTGCTGTTCAGCGCCGTGGTCGGCGTGCTGTATCTGCTGGGCAGCTATCACATCACCGGCAGCAACCCGGACGCGAAATGGCTGCCTGCCCTGCTGATGGTCGGGCTGGGCGCGGGCATCGGCGAGGAGATCATCACCCGCGGCGTGCTGTTCCGCATCGCCGAGGAAGGGCTCGGCACCTGGTTTGCGCTGATCGTGTCGGCGCTGTTCTTCGGCGCCGCGCACATTGCCAACCCCGGCGCCACCGCGTGGAGTTCGGCCGCCATCGCGATCGAGGCCGGCCTGCTGTTCGGCATGCTGTATCACGTGACCCGCTCGCTGCCGCTCTGCATGGGCCTGCATGCGGCCTGGAACTTCGCCCAGGGCACGATCTACGGCATACCGGTTTCCGGCTCGCCGGCCGACGGCTGGCTGGTGTCCACCCGCACCGGCCCGGACTGGCTCAGCGGTGGCATCTTCGGCGCCGAGGCGTCGGTGATCGCGCTGGGCCTGTGCTCGCTGTGCACGCTGGCCTTGCTGGCCGTCGCGCTGCGGCGCGGCTCGATCATCCCGTGCCGGCCATGGCAGCAGTGGCTGCAACGGCTCGGTCGCCGCTGAACCCCGGCCTGAGGTCGGCTATGGTTCGGCGCCGGCAGCGGCTACTCTGTTGAAGGCGCGATCGCCGATCCGGCGATCGCAGGACAGAATGCCTACCCAACCGCGGTGAACCGCATGCAGCCATCTACCCGCCCGAAAAAGAATTCATGGCTGGCCGATCAGCCGTTGCAGCGCAAGATGATGCTGGCGATCGGCCTCCTGCTGGGCCTGTTCCTGGTGACCAGCATGGTCACCTTGAACTCGCTGCGTCAGCAGGAAAGCAATCGCCACTGGACGACGCACACCTACCAGGTGCTGCTGGAACTCGATCAACTGCAGCGCGCGCTGCAGACCGGCCAGCTTGGTGCGCGCGGCTACATGCTGACGCAGCGCGCCGATCAGCGGACCATGTTCGACAGCGGCATCCGCGACCTGCATGAACGCATCGCCCAGCTACGCCTGATGACCACCGACAACCCGCTGCAGCAGTTACGCATCGACTCGCTGGAAAAGATGGCGGCACAGTGGCAGCGCGAGGTGACAATCTACGCGATCGACCCGATCGCCCAGCGGAAGTCCGCCGATGCAGCGGCGACGGCGCAGGAGCTGCAGCGCATCCCGTCGAACTATCTCGAACACCGCACGGTTCGCAGCGAGGATCTGCACACCGCCATCGATCAGATGACTGCCGAGGAAAATCAGCTGCTGACGACGCGCAACCAGCGACTCGATGGCGCCCTGCTCACGGCCAAGGTGATCAATACGATTGCGGTACTGCTGGGGATCCTGCTCGGCATCGTGGTGATCCGGCTGACCTCGAAGCTGGTCAGTCGGCCGTTGCGTCGCCTTACCGACCTGATGACGCGGCTGGCGAATCGCGACCACGATTTCGAGATCCGCCGGCTCGATCGCCGCGACGAGGTCGGCGAAATCGCCCGCGCGCTGCAGGTGTTCAAACAGATGTCGCTGGATACCGAGGCGCAGACCTGGATCAGATCCCGCGTGTCGGACGTCTCGCACGTGCTGCTGCAAGCCACCACGCACAAGGAGTTCGCGCAATGGCTGGCCAGCGAACTGGTGCCGCTGTGCGGGGCCGGCGTGGGCCTGTTCTATTCATTCGACGACACGCGCCATCGCCTCGACCTGCTGGGCAGCTACGGGCTGCGCCTGAACAACCGCACGGCGGATCAGTACATGCCTGGCGAAGGGCTGGTGGGCCAGTGTGCGGTCGAGCGCAAGGCCATCATGCTCGACGACGTGCCGGAAAATTACCTGCATATCGATTCGGGCACCGGCGAGGCGTTGCCACGCAATGTCTCGATCCTTCCGGTGCTCTACCGCGACACCTTGATCGGCGTGCTGGAACTGGCCGGTTTCGTGCCACTCAGTCCGCTGCAGAAGCGGCTGCTGGATGAGCTGCTGCCGATCGTCGCGTTGACTTTGGAAAACCTCAACCGCGCCGTCAGCACGCACGACTTGTTGCTGCAGACACAGGAACAGGCCGACGATCTGCGCGTGTCCGAGCTGGTGATGCGCCAGCAGAAGGAAGTGTTGCGCGACAACAACGAGGCGCTGCAGGCGAAAACCGCCGAACTGGAAGAGCAGTCCGAACGGCTGATCGCCTCCGAAGAGGAGTTGCGCGTGCAGGCCGAAGAGCTGCAGGCGTCCAACCAGGAGTTGCGCGAGAAGACCGAGAGCCTGAACCGGCAGAAATATGTGCTGGAAGAACTGCAGCAGGAAACCGCCGACAAGGCGGCCGAACTGGCACGCGCCAGCCAGTACAAGTCCGAGTTCCTGGCGAACATGTCGCATGAGCTGCGCACACCGCTGAACAGCCTGCTGATCCTGTCGCGCAGCCTGGCCGACAACGAGACCGGCAACCTCGACGACGAGCAGATCGAATCGGCGCGGATCATCCACGACGCGGGCAACAGCCTGCTGCGCCTAATCAACGACATCCTCGACCTGTCCAAGGTCGAGGCCGGCAAGATGGAGCTGGTGATCGACGATCTGGTGCTGCCCGATCTGTTGCGGCGGCTGCGGCGCACGTTTGCGCATGTGGCGGAGGAAAAAGGCCTGGGCTTCACGCTGGATATCGACCCCGGCCTGCCGGCCGTCCTGCGTACCGACGGCAGCAAGCTCGAACAGGTCGCCAACAACCTGATCAGCAACGCGTTCAAGTTCACCGCCAAGGGTGCGGTGAGCCTGCGCATCGGCCGCCCCGACAGCGACACCGACATTCCGGAAATACTGCTGGGCCAGCCGCTGATCGCCATCACGGTGAGCGATACCGGCATCGGCATTCCGCCGGACAAGTTCCAGCGCGTCTTCAACGCGTTCGAACAGGTGGACGCCGGCACCAGCCGCCAGTTCGGCGGCACCGGCCTGGGCCTGGCGATCTCGCGGCGAATGACCCAGCTGCTCGGCGGCGACATCGTGCTGCGCAGCGAGAGTGGCCGCGGCAGCTGCTTTACCCTGCTGCTGCCGGAGACGCCGCCGGAGGCGCCGGTGGCATCCGACTTCGCCGAGGATCTGCCGCGCGCCAGCAAGACCCGGCTCAGCCAAGCCGCATCGCCGTATCTGCTGCCGGAGCCGATCGACGATGATCGCACCTCGCTGCTGCCGGGCCAGACCACGATCCTGGTGATCGAGGACGACCCCGCCTTTGCGCGCATCCTGATCGACATGATCCATCGCAAAGGCTATCGCGCGCTGGCCGCCGGCGACGGCGAATCGGGGCTGCAACTGGCGCGTGAACATCATCCCACCGGCATCCTGCTGGATATCTCGCTGCCGGTCATGGACGGCTGGAGCGTACTCGACCAGCTCAAGGCCGACGACGCCACGCGCGCGATCCCGGTGCATTTCATCTCGGTCGACGACGGCGGCACGCGGGGGCTGGAGCGCGGCGCAGTGGGCTTCCTGATCAAGCCGGTCAGCCGCGAATCGATCGGTCTCGCGCTGGAGCGCCTGCTGCATTTCGCCGCCGGGCAGCGACGCCACCTGCTGATCGTGGACGACGACGCCGACTCGCGCACCGCCGTGCACATCATGCTGCGCAGCGACAACGTGCAGATCGACGAAGCCGGTTCGGCCGAGGAGGCGTTGGAGAAGATCGCCGGCACGGCTTACGACTGTGTAGTGCTCGACCTGGGCCTGCCTGGCATGTCCGGCCTCGAATTGCTGGAGCGCCTGGCGGAGACCGCCCGTGGCGTGCCGCCGGTAGTGGTGTATTCCGGCCGCGACCTCAGCCGCGAGGAAAACCTGAAGCTGCGCCAGTACACCGACGCCATCGTGGTCAAGGGCGCGCGTTCCACCGAGCGTCTGCTCGACGAGGTCAGCCTGTTCCTGCACAGCATTCAGCAGGCGCCGCGCCGGAGCGCCGCCGGATCCGCGGCGACGGGCGAACTCGCCGGCCGTCGCGTGCTGCTGGTGGATGACGACATGCGCAACCTGTTCGCGCTGTCCAAGGTGATGCGCGGCTGGGGGCTGCAGGTAAACATGGCGCAGGACGGCTACAAGGCGCTGAAGGTGCTGGCCGACGACGAAGCGCCGGAACTGGTGCTGATGGACATCATGATGCCGGGCATGGATGGCTACGAAACCATCCGTGCCATCCGCACCCAACCGCATTTCGCCGGCCTGCCCATCATCGCGCTGACCGCCAAGGCGATGCTCGGCGATCGCGAGAAGTGCCTGGAGATGGGCGCCAGCGACTATCTGTCCAAACCGATAGACATCGACAAGCTGGCGTCGATGATGCGCGTGTGGCTGCAGCGCTGAGCGCAATGCCTGCGTCGACTGCGGCCAGCGAACTGGAACAGATCGAACTGGATTTGTTCGTGCAGGCGCTGAAGCGGCGTCACGGCCACGACTTCAGCCAATATGCGCCGGCCTCGCTGATCCGGCGCGTGCGCCAGCTGGCGCGCGATCACCGCTGCGGCAACATCAGCGAGCTGACCACGCGCCTGCTGCACGAGCCGGACTTCGTCGCGGTGGTGATACAGGGGCTGTCGGTGCCGGTGTCGGAAATGTTTCGCGACCCGCCGGTGTTCCGGGCGCTGCGCGAACAGGTGCTGCCGATGCTGGCGTCGTACCCGCAGATCACCATCTGGCAGGCCGGCTGCGCGCACGGACAGGAAGCCTATTCGCTGGCGATACTGCTGGACGAGGCCGGGCTGTACGAGCGCAGCCATATCTTCGCCACCGACTTCAATGCCGACGCCTTGCGCCGCGCGCACGAAGGCATCTATCCGGCCAGGGATGCCCAGCTGTGGTCGCGCAACTACCTGGAAGCGGGCGGCGAACGCTCGCTGGCGGATTACTACAGCGCACGCTACAACTTCATCAAGATCGACCAGCGGCTGCGTCGCCACATCACCTTTGCCAGCCACAACCTGGTGGCCGACAAGGTGTTCTGCGAGGCGCACCTGGTGGTGTGCCGCAATGTGCTGATCTATTTTTCCGCGCCGTTGCAGAACCGCGCGCTGGAGCTGTTCCATGACAGCCTGGTGCGTGGCGGCTACCTCTGTCTGGGGCTGCGCGAGAGTCCGGACTTCTCGCCGGCGGCCGCCGACTTCAGCGTGCTCGACGCCGCCTTGCGGCTGTACCGGCGCGGCCACCGGCCGCCCTCGATCGAGTTTGACGGGACAGTGCTCCCGTTCACGCAGGATGGCATGGGTAGCGGTTAAGGTGGAGCCGAGAGGCAAGCCGCCCGGTCACCGACATGAACACGATGCCGCCGAAAATCCTGGTTGTCGACGACACCGCCGCCAATCTGATCGCGATGCGGCGGCTGCTTGCCCGCAGCGGCGCACAGATCATCGAGGCGCGCAGCGGCAACGAAGCGCTGGCGTTGTGCCTGGATCACCACTTCGCGCTGATCCTGCTCGACGTCAACATGCCCGACATGGACGGTTTCGAAGTGGCTGCGCTGCTGGCCGAGGCCGAGCAGCTGCGCGAGACGCCGATCATCTTCGTCACTGCGGCCTACGCCGACGACCTAAACCGGCTCAAGGGCTACCGCTCCGGCGCGGTGGATTACATCGCCAAGCCGATCAACGACGTGATCCTGCAATCGAAGGTGCGCGTATTCCTGGAGCTGTATACGGTGCGCGCCGAACTGCAGCAGACCATGGCCGAGCTAGCCGAGCGCAACCAGCAGCTCACCCGCGAAATCGCCGAGCGCGAACTGGTCGAGGCCATGGTGCGTCATCAGGCCAGCCACGACATACTGACCGGCCTGCCCAATCGCATGCTGTTCAACGATCGCCTTCAGGTGGCGATCCAGCATGCACACCGCCACCATGGCCACTTCGCGCTGGCCTTCATCGACATCGATGGCTTCAAGGGCGTCAACGACGAACACGGCCATCCGGCCGGCGACGCGCTGTTGCAGGAGATCGCGGCGCGGCTGTCCACGCATCTGCGCAGCAATGACACGGTGGCGCGACTGGGCGGCGACGAGTTCGCGCTGATCCTGGAAGACGTCGAAGATCCGCATCAGGCGCTGCAGCTCTGCCAGAAATTGTGCAGAGCCCTGGGTGAGCCCTACATGCTGCGTTTCGACGACCGTCTGGTCGAAGTGTGCGTCAGCGCCAGCATCGGCATCGCGCCGTACGCTCCCGACGATCGCCCTGACGCCAACGAGCAGCTGATCCAGGCCGCCGACCGCGCCATGTACACAGCCAAGCGCGGCGGCAAGAACCGCTGCGTGCTGGCGAGCTGAGCCCATCCACGACAAACAACACGTTATCGAGACGAGGCTGGATAGCGGCGCTGGGCTTGCCCTCGCGCGTGCAGGTCGCAACCGGCTAAGTCATCGCCGCCCGCGTGCGCGGCGATACCCACATGTCGATGCGGGCGCGGAACACTTCCTCGCCGGCGTCGTTGCGCACGCTTACCTTCACCGGCCATGCGTATCCGCTGGCCGACTCCATCGCGGGGCTCTGTGGAACGGCCTCGGCGTGCATGCTGCCTTTGGCCTTGGCCAGGTACTCCACCGTCATGCCCTTGGGGATCCAGCGCATGCTCGAAGAAATGGTCGCGTCGGTCATCACGCCGGCACTGAGTTCGGCCAGGTTGCATAGTGCGATCGCGTGCACGGTACCGATGTGGTTATGCACGCGCCGGCGGTCGCGGATGCGCACTTCGCAACGCCCCGGTTCCAGCGCCACGAATCGCGGCGCGATCGTGGCGAAATAAGGCGCCTTGAAACAGACTAGTCGCGAAAAGAGCCAGTGACCCGCCGGCCAGCGTGTGATGCGACGGTACAGCGAAAGCACGGGTGCGCTCATCGGCGACTCTCCGGGGGAAAACTCGGCCCGTGGCTGATGCGTGTGAAATCCATCAGGCACGGACCGGGATGTGCAAGCTTGCCGGCGCTCTACTTGTCCGCGCGTGTTTTGAACGCGCGCAGCTCGTCCGGCTCGAAGTCGTCGACCGAGATGAACTCGAACACGCCTTCACGCACGCGTTTGAGCAGTGCGGCCTCGCTGGCATTCAGCACGCCGGCCTGTTCGGCTTCAGCCAGCTGGTCCATGTAGTCGTGCGACTTGAACTGGCCGCTTTTCTGCGCCTTGCCGAACTTGCGGTCGACCGGTTCGGCCACGATCACGTCCGGCAACAGCGCGTTCATGCGGCCGACCGTGTTGTTCGCCGTCGGAGTCAGATAGACCCATTCGAGCAGGCGATCGCGTGCCTCGCTGGGTGCGGTGATCAGTGCGGCGACGCGGCGACCGAGACGATCGGAAGGCGGCACTTCGCGACGGCCGAACGGAAACACCAGCGCGCGCAGCAGCCACGACACCGGCTTCACCGGGAAATTGCGGATCGCGCCGTCAAGCGCCATCTGCATGTTCCACACGCACTGATGGAACGCCCATGCCAGCAGCGGGCGATCCGCTTCCGGCCGGCCGGTGTCTTCGTAGCGTTTCAACATGGCGCTGGCGATGTACAGATAGCTCAGCACGTCGCCCAGGCGCGCGGACAGCTTCTCCTTGAACTTCAGCTTGCCGCCGAGCACACCCATGAACACGTCCGAACACAGCGCCAGCGCGGCGGAATAGCGGTCGAGCTTGCGATAGTAGCGGCGGGTGTACGCATCGCCGGCACTCTCGCCCAGGCGCGAACCGGTCAGGCCCAGCACCAGGCTGCGCACCGCGTTGGACACACCGAAACCGAGATGGCCGAACAGCAGGCGATCGAACGTCTTCAGCTGCTCGCCGCGATCGGTGATCGACAGAGCCTGCATTTCCTTCAGCACGTACGGATGGCAGCGGATCGCGCCCTGACCGAAGATCATCAGGCTGCGCGTCATGATGTTGGCGCCTTCCACGGTGATCGCGATCGGCACGCCTTGCCATGCCCGGCCGGCGTAGTTGTTCGGACCGAGCTGCACACCCTTGCCGCCGAGCACATCCATGGCGTCGCCGGCCACTTGCCGGCCCCATTCGGTGGCGTGGTATTTCGCGATGGCCGACGGCACGGCCGGCTTCTCGCCCCGGTCGACCGCGGCGGCGGTGGCGCGCGACAGTGCTGCCGTCGCGTAGGTCAGGCCACCGATGCGCGCCAGCGCCTCCTCGACGCCTTCGAAGCGGGCGATCGCCAGGCCGAACTGCTTGCGCATGCGCGCATACGCGCCGACCGATGCCACCGCACCGCGCAGCGCGCCAGTGGCGTTGGACGGCAGCGAAATCGCACGCCCCACCGACAGGCATTCGACCAGCATGCGCCAGCCGTGGCCGGCCATGTGCGGGCCACCGATCAGGGTGGACAGCGGCACGAACATGTCCTTGCCGTGGACCGGGCCGTTCTGGAACGGCACGTTCAACGGGAAGTGGCGGCGACCGATCTGCAGGCCCGGCGTGGAACGCGGCAGCAATGCCAGCGTGATGCCCAGATCGTCCTTGTCGCCGAGCAGATGCTCCGGGTCGTACATGCGAAATGCCAGTCCGACCACGGTGGCGATCGGCGCCAGCGTGATGTAGCGCTTGTCGAACGTGAGCTTGATGCCCAGCGTGTCGACGCCATCGACCGTCTGCTTGCAGACGATGCCGAAGTCCGGAATCGAGGTGGCGTCGGAACCGGCATACGGGCCGGTCAGCGCGAAGCACGGAATCTCGTCGCCCACGGCCAGTCGCGGCAGGTAGTAGTTCTTCTGTTCATCGCTGCCGTAGTGCAGCAACAGCTCGGCCGGCCCCAGCGAGTTCGGCACGGCCACGGTCGAGGCCACCGTGGCCGACATCGTGGCCAGCTTCTGCAGCACCGCCGAATGCGCCAGCGCGGAGAACTGCAGGCCGCCGTACTGCTTCGGAATGATCATGCCGAAGAAGCGGTTCTTCTTGATGAACTCCCACACGTTCGGCGGCAGGTCGGCCAGCTCGTGAGTGATCTTCCAGTCGTCGATCATGCCGCACAGCTCTTCCACCGGGCCGTCGAGGAACGCCTGTTCTTCCACGCTCAGTTCGGGCTTCGGCTGCTTGAGCAGCTCATGCCAGTCCGGCTTGCCGGAGAACAGCTCGCCCTCGAAACCGACGGTGCCCGCTTCCAGTGCGGTCTGCTCGGTGTCGGACAGTTTCGGGGTGACGCTGGCGAACAATTTCAGCAGCGGCGCGCTGATCTGCCGCCGGCGGAAATCCACCAGCAGCAGCGGCACCGCGATGGCCAGTTCGATGATCAGCAAGAGGATCGTCGTCCACGGCGTATGCGCGATCAAGCCCACCACCAGCGTCGTGACAGTCGTGGCGATCGCCCAGGTGCGCAGGCTGCTGCGGTGGTAGGCACAGGCGCCGGTGGCAATCAGCGCCGCCAGCAAGGTCAGTATCACGGGCATCTCAGCACCTCATCACGGTTGGACAGCGCCGGCGTGCCGCCGGTCGACAGATGGAACAAGACTCTGCACGAAGCGGGCGACTTCGCGGGTGAACGCATCGTTCGCGTCGCCCGCCACCATATGCGTGGCGTGCGGCAGCTCCACATGCCGGGCATGCGGCACCAGTTGCAGAAACTCATCGACGGTGGCGCGCGAGACCACGTCGCTGCGCGAACCGGACAGCAGCAGGACCGGCACGTCGATCTTCGCCGCGGCTGCCTGCAGGCGCGGCTGATAGCGCTCGCTCTCCTGCACCACGCCGCCGGCCAGCAACGCCGGATCCCAGTGCCAGCGCAGCCGGCCATCGGCACCTTGGCGCAGCAGCGGGCGCAGTTGTTCCTCGCTCTTGCGCTCGCGCCGCTGCGGCAGGTACGCGGCGATCTGTTCGGCCGCCTCGGTGTAGTTTGCGAAGCCGTCCGGATGCGCCTGCATGAAGGCAAGAATGCGTTCCACCCCGGCGGTTTCCCAGCGCGGCGTGATGTCGACCAGCACCAGCGCACGGAACGGCGTCGGCCGCACTTCGCCGGCGAGCACGATACCGAGCAAGCCACCCATCGATGCGCCGACCAGGATCGGTGGCTGCGGCTGCGCTGCGGCCATCCGCAGCAAGTCATCGGCGAACTGGTCCATGTGGTAACCCCCTCTAGAGTCCGCCCCATTGACCACGCGATCGCTTTCACCATGCCCGCGGGTGTCGAATGTCACGCAGCGGCAACCCGCATCGGCCAGCGCCGCAGCCGCACCGCTCCAGGCGCCGCGGGTCTGGCCGAAGCCGTGCGCGAACAGCAGCGTCGGATGACCGGCCGGATGACGCGTCTCCACCGCCAGGCTCAGGTCGGCGACGGGAAAACGGTTGATGGCAGGAAGAGATGGGATATCGGAAACCATACGGAAGAGTATGGATTGCCTCGGCGAGCGCCGTCAACCGCCCCATCGGCGAACCCCGTGCGACCTGAAAATAGCCAGCCCAATCAGCCGGATGGGTCGTACCCATTACAAATACACGGGGTATGGCTACCATACGCACATGAATGTCAGCACCAAGCCAGAACGCACCCGCCTGTCAGCCGAGGATTGGGAACTCGCCGCCCTGCACCTGATCGCCGAACAAGGCGTCGGCGCCCTGGCCGTGGAGGCGCTGGCCCGCCAGCTGGGTGTGACCAAGGGCAGCTTCTACTGGCATTTCCGTACCCGCGAAGCTTTGCTGAATGCCGCGCTGGAACGCTGGGAGCAGTACGGCGAACGTGAAGTGCTGGGCCAGATCGAGCAGATCACCGATCCACGCAAACGCCTGCCCGAATTGTTCCGCCGCGTCGCGCACGAACTGCAGCCGCATCGCGTCTACGCCGCGCTGCTGAAGGCGCTGGATCATCCGCAGGTGGTGCCGGTGATGGCGCGCGTGTCGCAGCGGCGAATGGAGTTTCTGACCACTGCCTACCGCGAAGCCGGTTTGCCGGCGCAGCAGGCGTTGAACCGGGCGCGGCTGACCTATGCCGCCTATGTCGGATTCCTGCAGCTGAATTTCACTCTGGGCCTGCCGCGTATCAATCACGAGGAATTCGACGCCTACGTGGAGCACATGATCGCGACACTTATTCCGGCCTGATCTACAACGGAAATATCCCCGCACGGCGCCAACTGGCGCCGTTTTTGTTGCAAGAAACCTTGCAATACCAGTGCACGCAAACTACCGTTCCGGTTCAATTTTTCTGAAGACCTAGAGGATACGATGGCTAGCAGCCTGGAAGCGCTACAGCATTGGGTAAACGACGTGGCGGCGCTGACGCGTCCGGCCCGGATTCACTGGTGCGACGGCTCGGACGCCGAATACCAGGCGCTGGTGCAGCAGATGCTGCAGACCGGCACTTTGATCGAATTGAACCAGCAGACTCACCCGGGTTGCTATCTGCACCGCTCCCATCCTTCCGACGTGGCCCGTGTCGAGCACCTGACCTTCGTCTGCCACCCTGACGAGCAGGATGCCGGCCCGAACAATCACTGGATGGCCCCGGCCGAAGCACACGCGAAGATCGATGCGCTGTTCGATGGCTGCATGGAAGGCCGCACGATGTACGTGATCCCCTACTGCATGGGGCCGATCGATTCGCCGCTGGCGCGCTGCGGCGTGGAGATCACCGACAGTCCCTACGTGGTCGCCAACATGAAGATCATGACCCGCATGGGCACGGCCGCGCAGGCGCGGATCGAGCGCGAGGGCACATTCGTCAAAGGTCTGCATTCGACCGGCGAACTCGACCCTGCGCGCCGCTGGATCATGCACTTCCCGGCCGAGCTGTCGATCAAGTCCTACGGTTCCGGTTATGGCGGTAATGCGTTGCTGGGCAAGAAGTGCCATGCGCTGCGCATCGCCAGCAACCAGGCTCGCGCGGAAGGCTGGCTGGCCGAGCACATGTTGATCGTCGGCATAGAAACCCCACATGGCGAAACGCATTACATCGCCGCAGCGTTCCCGTCCGCCTGCGGCAAGACCAATCTGTCGATGCTGATTCCTCCGGCAAGCTACCTCCAGGATGGCTGGAAGGTGTGGACGGTGGGCGACGATATCTGCTGGATGCGTCCCGGCGCCGACGGCCGGCTGTATGCGATCAATCCGGAAGCCGGATTCTTCGGCGTTGCACCAGGCACCAGCGACGCCACCAATCCGAACGCGCTGAGGAGCATCTCGCACGACACCATCTTCACCAACGTCGCCGTCACCGCCGACAACCAGCCGTGGTGGGAAGGCCTGCCCGGCACGCCGGTCACCGACTGGCAGGGCCGCCCGTATGACGCAGCCAATGGCCCCGCGGCCCATCCGAACTCGCGTTTCACAGTCAGTGCGAAGCAATGCCCGACCTGGTCGGACAAGGCTGAGGAACCGCAAGGCGTGCCGATCAGCGCCATCGTGTTCGGCGGTCGCCGTCCGTCGCTGCTGCCGCTGGTGATGGAGGCCCGCGACTGGAGCCATGGCGTGCTGATGGGTGCCGCGATGGGTTCGGAAACCACCGCTGCCGCCACCGGCGCGGTTGGTGTGCTGCGCCGCGACTCGATGGCGATGAAGCCGTTCTGCGGCTACCACTACGGCGACTACTTCGCGCACTGGCTGTCCTTTGATCAGCCAGGTGCCCGGTTGCCGAAGGTGTTCCACGTCAACTGGTTCCGCAAGGGCAAGGACGGCAAGTTCCTGTGGCCGGGGTTCGGCGACAACTTGCGCGTGCTGGAGTGGATGATCGATCGCGTCGAGAAGCGCGTCGATGGCGTCGAAACCCCGATCGGCATTCTGCCGGTCGACGGCGAACTCAGGCTGGACGGCCTCAAGCTCCACCCGGCCCAGCTCGATGAGCTGCTCGATGTCGACAACGCCGGCTGGCAGACCGAGCTGGCCGCGATCGGCGAGTATCTGCAAACCTTCGCTCCGCGCCTGCCGGAACGGTTGCACCGGGAACAGCAGCGTGTGGCCAAGGCGCTGGACGATGCCGACGCCCAGCCGCGCCGCGAGGCAGCCGCGCATTGAACCGTCGCGCCAGGGCGGGCTGTCACGCCCGCCCTGGCGCATCAATGGACGCCGACACGGCGGCGGTTCAAACCCTTTCGCATGACGGCGCATCCAAGCTGGCAAGATGATCGCTGCCTGCCCTGCCATTGGAAGTTCCATGTCGCCTGCCTCAGCGGGAGCCCACGACACCGATGACGTGCGCGCCGCAGCCGCCGGTGATCGCCACGCATTCCAGCGGCTGTACCAGTTGCATGTGGGCCGGGTGCACGGCGCGGTGTATCGGCTCGCCGGCTACGACCATGCCCGCGCCGAGGATCTGACCCAGGACGCGTTCATCCGCGCCTGGCAGAAACTGCCCGGTTTCCGCCACGAGAGTGCGTTCGGCACCTGGCTGTACCGGCTCGCCGTGAACGTGGCGCTGATGGATATCCGTGCCCGCGGCGCCGATCCGGTCAGCATGCTGGACGACGATCACCTGCCGGACACCGGCGAGACCCCGTTCTGCGCCGCCGAACGCGAAGAACTGGAGCGCGCGATCGGCCTGCTGCCGCCACGCGCCCGGGCGGTGCTGGTGCTGCACGACATCGAAGGCTGGCGGCACGAAGAAATCGGCAACGAACTGGGCATGGCGATCGGCACATCGAAAGCGCAACTGCATCGCGCCCGCGGCCTGCTGCGCAAGGTATTGGGAGAAAGCTCATGAACGAATTCGAATGGCGCCGCCAACTGCGCGACCTGCGCCAGCCGCTGACGCCGCGACGCGATCTATGGGCCTCGCTCGACGCGGCACTGGACAATGTCGAACGGATGGACGCCCCCGCGATCCAGCAGACATCATCGGTGCATTCGCCGAGGCACCGGCGGCGCTGGCTGGTCGGCGCCTGCCTCGCCGCGTCGGTGCTGCTGGCCGCCGGCATCGGCTGGCATCGGCTGCAGGCGCCCACGGACACACAGATCGCCCGCGCCGACAGAGCCCCGGCAAGCTGGAAACCTGCCGACCCGCGGTTGGCTGGCGCAGCGATCGAACTGGATGCCGCCCGCATGGAGCTGCAACTGGCGATCCGGCAAGCACCTCATTCGCCGGCGCTTCAGCGCCTGCTCGACCGTACCGAACTGCAACAGACGCAATTGCGCCAACTGGCCGATCAGGCCGGCTGATACCCACAGGACCGATCATGAAAATCACCCGCTATCTTCCGCTGCTGTTGTGCCTGTGCATCGGTCAGGCTCTTGCCGACACACCGATCCAGCTGCGCCATGACGCCAGCCCGACCGCTCATATCAATATCAGCAATATCGCCGGCACGGTGAATGTCATCGCCTGGGATCGCAACGAAGTGCAGGTCCGCGGCCAGCTCGGCAGTGGGGCCAAGCCGTTGGCCATCACCGGCAGCAATACCGACATGGCGATCAAGGTCGAGCCGCAGGGCGGCGGCTCCGGCTGGTTCAACTGGAAAGGCGACAACAACATGGCGTCGACCACGCTGGAACTGCATGTGCCCAAGGCAGCCTCGCTGGACATCGGCGTCGTCAGCGCACCGCTGGTGGTCGACGGCATGGATGGCGGCAACATCGAGGTCAATACGGTCAGCGGCAAGGCACGCATCAACGCGCGCACCCGATCGCTGAAAGTCGAAAGCGTCAGCGGCGGCATCGAGCTGGCCGGACATGCCGAACAGGCCGACCTGCAGACAGTCAGCGGCGAAATCCTGGCCCCCGCACTCGGCAGCAACGTCAAGCTACAGACCATTTCCGGTCGCATCCAGGCCTCTGGCGGACCGTGGCAGAAATTGACGCTGAGTACGGTATCCGGCGACGTTCAACTGACCGGCGGGCTCGCCGCCGACGGCACCCTCGGCATCGACAGCATGAGCGGCGACGTACAGTTGCAACTGCCGGCGGGCACCTCCGGCAACCTGCATGCCAGCAGTTTCAGCGGCAACCTGCGCAGCGATTTCGGTACGCCCAAGGAACCCGAGCATGGCCCCGGCAGTTCGCTGGACGTCCGCCTCGGCGACGGCCGCGGCAAGATCAATGTCGAGACCTTCAGCGGCGACTTGCGCGTTCGCAAGCAGAACTGACGACGAGCAGATCCGCACTCTCAAACGAAAAACGCCGTCGCACTTGCGACGGCGTTTTCAACTCAGCCGGTGTAGATACAGCCCGGCGAATCAAAGATCCTGGTGGTACTGCACGTAAGGCGTACGCGACTGATCCGGCTCCGGTCCCACCGGCGTATTGGCCGGGGTGCCGGACGACCACAGGTTCTGCGCGCCGACGCTCAACGCACCGCGCCACGGCAAACGCCAGGTCACGCCGAGATCGATGCTGTTCCAGCGCCTGTCTGCATTGAGGCTGCCGGGGATACCGGCTTCCGGCTGCATGGTGCGACCGGTCAGAACACCGCTCAACGGGCCATGATCGATACCGAAACTCAGCGCTTTCTGATCCAGCGCGTTGACGCCGAGCAGGTTGCCGGGCAACAGGCGAATGCGGCCGACACTGGCGCCCAGATCGATGCCGCTCTTGCTGCCCAGCGCGAGTCGGCCACGAGCGTTTAGCTGGGAGCTGCTGTCGAAACCCGACAAGCCGTCGACACCCGGCGCCGCGCCCGGAAGTACGCGCGGCAATACGGCGTTGTGATTCGATGTATTGACGGTGCCGACGCTCAAGTCGAGGCTGTAGCGACCGGCGTCGTAGGTGGCACCCACTTCGCTACCGAGCACACGCAAATTCTGGTTCGCCCACGAGTGTTCGCTGACCTCGGCATGCGCCTGCAGCCGCGGCCCCAGACCATATTGCAGGCCAGTCGTCATCACGCTGGCGGCGTCGACCGGATGCAGTGCCAGCGGGGCGTTCTTGCGCAATGCATCGGCACCGGTGCTCTCATCCGCCTTGAGCGCCAACAGACGACCGTCGGCGCCACGCCACAGCGGCACCACCACGCCAGGCTCGACTTCAGTCATCTGATCCGGCGCCTGCGCCAGCAAACGCTGCGCGGTGGCGTTGTCATTGCCCGCAGACTGCCCGGCCGCGGTGAGCGGCAGCAGGGAAATCAATAGCAGGGCGGACAGGCGTCGCATGAGCGTTGTACCGATGACTCTTTCAATGAGGGGAGACCTGGACGCGAGTATACCCGGTTTTACGTTTTACTAACACCCCGAAAACCCCCACCCAATCACAGAACGGAGTGGGTTTGTGTCAAGCTTCGACCGGTCGGGACACCTGCAGTTCCCGCTGTCGGAGCGCTGGCGACCGGGCCAACTTACACGCTATAAAGGCGTTTGACGCCGATCCGTCAGATCGTTCCGGAACCGACCACAGTCCTAATGAGCGCCAAGCCGACGATCCGTTCATCTCCGCCACTTTCGGCGGCACGGGATCTTGCGGCCTTGCACGGTGCGGTCGAACGCCTGTTCGAAGCTCCTGACGCCGCCAGCGTGATGGATATCTGCGAGGTGATGCTGGTCAATTTCGGCGTCCAGGGCCGGCTGCGCTGGCGCCGCATGGACGAACAACCCGCCTACCTGGCCGGACAGCTCGATCTGGCCGAGGATCCCCAGGGTCCGCGCACGATGACCCTCGAATGGGCCGACTTGCCGCTGACCGACGTGGTACGCGACCGGCTGGATTGGCTGGGCAGGCTGGCCGGGACCCGTCTGCGCCAGTTGGCCGAAACCAGCCGGCTGTACGAAGCGATTTCCCGCCTTGCCCTCGCCGAGCGGTTGCAACGCGCGCTGTATGCGATCGCCGAACAGGCCAGCGCCGAGCAAGACATGCCCGAGATGATGCGCTCGCTGCATGCCATCGTCAGCAGCCTGATGTATGCGGAAAATTTCTACATCGTGCTGTACGACGCCGCTACCGATACCGTCCGCTTCCCCTATTACGTCGACATCGCCGATGCCGATCCGCCGTCGCCGGACCAGACCGTGCCGTTGCACGACATGCTGCACAGCCTGACCTGGAACCTGCTGCAGGAAGGTCGCCCGCTGATGGGGTCGATCGAGGAAATGCGGCAACAATTCGGCGATCGCTTCGTACTGGTCGGACCCAGCTGCGAGCACTGGCTGGGCGTTCCGATGTTGCGCGACGGCCGCGTGGTCGGCGGCATCGTCATGCAGAGCTACCGCGACGACACCCATTACTCGCGGCATGATCTGGAGCTGCTGAGCTACGTGGCCCAGCATGTGCAGACCACGCTGGAGCGGCGCGAGGCGCATATAGAACTGGGCCGCCGGGTGGCCGACCGAACCGCGGCGTTGCGCGAAGCCAACCGCGTGCTGCGCCAGCAAGTACTGCAACGGCAACGCGGCGAACGCCTGCAGGCGGCGTTGTTCCGCATCGCCGAGCTGGCGAATACTTCGGAGAGCCTGGAAAAATTCTACGCGGCCATGCATCAGGTGATCAGCGGCCTGCTTTACGCCCGCAATTTCTACATCGCACTGGTCGACGAAGATAACGGCTACCTGACCTTTCCCTATTCGGTGGACGATGTCGACAGCGTGCGGCCGCCGCGCGCGCATGGCCGCGGCGTGACCGAATATGTGCTGCGCCACGCCAAACCCCTGCTGGCCGACATGAAGGCCGTCGACCACCTCATTGAAACCGGCGAGATCAGCCACTTCGGCTCGCGCTCGGTATGCTGGCTCGGCGTGCCGCTGATCTGGGGCGGCAAGGCCATGGGTGTACTGGCGCTGCAAAGCTATTCGCCCGAACACACCTACAACGAACGCGACCAAGAGCTGCTGACCTTCGTCAGCTACCACATCGCCAACGCCCTGCAGCGCAAGCAGGCGGCGTCCTCGCTGAAGCATGCCTACGCAGGACTGGAGCGCCGCGTCACCGAGCGCACCCGGGCGCTGGCGCTGGCCAACCGCGACCTGCGCGAACAGATCGCGGAACGCGAACGGGTCGAACGCCGGCTGAAATACGAAACGCTGCACGACTCGCTGACCGGCCTGCCCAACCGCACCTTGCTGCTGCAGCGGCTGGAACAGGCGATGCAGCGCTACGTTGCGAATCCCAACGAGCAGTTCGCCGTGCTGTTCATCGATCTGGATCGCTTCAAGGTCATCAACGACTCGGTCGGTCATCTGGTCGGCGACGACTTGCTGTTCCAGGTCGGCGGCCGCATCCGCGCCTGCTTGAAGACACGCGACGTGGTCGCCCGTCTGGGTGGTGACGAATTCGCCGTGTTGCTGGAAGGCATCGTCGAAACCGGCAAGGCATCGTTGATCGCCGAACGCATCATCAGCGAACTGCAGACTCCGTTCCGGCTCGGCACCAAAGAAATTTTCACGTCCGCCTCGATCGGCATCGCGTTGGCGAGCCCGCATTATCGTCAGCCGGAAGAGCTGCTGCGCGACGCCGATGCGGCGATGTACAACGCGAAGGATGGTGGCCGCCATCGCGCGGCGATGTTCGACGACCGCCTGCGCCGCGAAGCGTTGTCGCTGCTGGACATGGAGAGCGACCTGCGCCATGCGCTCAGCCGCAACGAGTTCGAACCGTTCTACCAGCCGATCGTCGAACTCGCCGATGGCCGCGTTACCGGCTACGAGGCGCTGCTGCGCTGGCATCATCCCGAACGCGGCCTGCTGCCGCCACATGATTTCCTGCTGATCGCCGAAGAATGCGGCTGCGCCGAGGCGATCGACTGGCAGATCTTCGAGCAAGTCTGCACCCAGGCCGTGCGGTTGATCGGCAATGAGGGCTTCATCAGCATCAACGTCTCGGGCCGGCATTTCCGCTCCGCCGACCTCGATCAACGACTGCTCGCCCTGTTCGAGCAATACGCCGTGCCGACGCGTTGCATCCGCATCGAGGTCACCGAGCACGCGCTGCTGGAGAACCCGACCCAGGTCAAGCAGATGCTGCAGAACCTGCGCAGCCACGGCGTCGGCATCGCGCTCGACGATTTCGGCACCGGCTACTCCTCGCTGAGCTACCTGCACCAATACCCGTTCGAGACGTTGAAGATCGATCGGTCCTTCATCACCGAACTGCCTCCCGACGACACGGAAACCCAGGGCCTGGCGCTAGTGCGCGCGATCCAGGTGCTGGCCGATTCGCTGCAGATGAAGGTGATCGCCGAAGGCATCGAGGACGAGTCCCAGCGGCAAGCCTTGTTGAGGGTCGGCTGCCGCTATGGCCAGGGCTTCCTGTTCGCCACGCCGCAGCCCGCTTCCACTTGGTTGAACGCGGACAACCCGCTGTTGCTGGCCTGATCCGCGGCGAACCCGCCGTTGCGTTGCGCCACGAGTTCGTTGCGCCGGGCTTCTTGCGCAGGATTCATTGAGGTGTTTCCGGCGCTGCGGGCGCCGCACTGACACTGAGCAGATGCTCGGCGTCGATGCGGTCGTAGTGATAGCGCTGCGCGCAGAACTCGCAGATCACCTCGATCTGGTCGCCTCGCGCCACCAAAGCCGCCTCGACTTCATCGCGGCCGAGCGAACGCAGCATCGCCGTCACACGCTCGCGGCTGCAGTTGCAGCCGAATGCCAGCGCGCGCGGCTCGAACAGGCGCGCCGACTCTTCGTGGTAGAGCCGGTACAGCAACTGCTCCGGCGCGGTATTCAGCAACTCGTCGGCGCCCAGCGTGGCGGTCAGGTGCACGATGCGGTTCCACGCATCGTCATCGAGCGCGGCGTCGCGCCCGCCCTCGTCCGGCATCTTCTGCAGCATCAGGCCCACGGCGTACCCGTCGTCGGCAGCCAGCAGGATCCGCGCCGGCAATTGCTCGGACTTGACGAAGTAGTTTTCCAGCGAGCCAGCGAGCCCGGCATGCTGCAGGTCGATCAATCCCTGATAGCGCTGGTCGCGGTCCACATTGCCGATGGTGATCGCCATGACCGCGTCGGGCAGCGCATCCAGCGCCAGCGGACCGGGCAATGGCTCGTTCCAGCGTGCCAGCCCGCGCAGGCGGCCCTGATCGTTGCATTCGGCAAACAGCAGACGCAGCGCGCCGGAACTCTTCAATTCAATCGACAATGCGCCATCCAGCTTGATGTTGCCGGTCAGCAATGCGCTGGCGGCCAACGACTCGCCCAGCAGCGCATGCAGCGCCGGCGGATAGTCGGCGCGGCCGGCCACTTCGCGCCAGGCCGGCCCGAGCCGCACCAGCGTGCCGCGCACGCCGGCACGCTCCAGCAGAAAGCGATGCAGTACATCGTCGACAGGCAAGGTTTCCACAATAAGCGTTCCGGATGAGGTCAAGCGCCTCAGATGGGGGCGCGGCGGCGGCGGGACAACGCCCCTTATACTGCTACATCTTCCTGCACGTACCGCCATGCGCTCTGAGTTTCGCCGCCCTCTGCTGATCCGACTGCTGCGCTCACTGGCGATTCTCGTGCTGGCGTGGCTGGCGCTGACCTGGCTTGTCGTGCTGCTGCTGCGCTTCGTGCCGCCATGGACGTCGGCGATGATGATGGAACGCCAGCTCGGCGCGTGGATCCATGGCGAGAAGGATTTCCGGCTGCGTCAGCATTGGGTGCCGTGGAAACAGGTATCACCCTGGGTACCGCTGGCGATGGTGGCCGGCGAGGACCAGAAATTTCCCTACCATCATGGCTTCGATTTCGATTCCATCCAGGATGCGATGGATGCGGCCGACGACGGCAGGCGCCTGCGCGGCGCCAGCACGATCAGCCAGCAGACGGCCAAGAACCTGTTCCTGTGGAACGGCCGCAGCTTCGTGCGCAAGGGACTGGAAGCCTACTTCACCGTATTGATCGAGCTGACCTGGCCGAAACAGCGCATCCTCGAGGTGTACGTGAACATTGCCGAGCTGGGCAACGGCATCTATGGCGTCGGCGCGGCGAGCGAGGCGTATTTCCATGCCGCGCCGGCGCAGCTCGGGCCAGCGCAGGCAGCACGCCTGGCCGCCGTGCTGCCGAACCCGATCCGCCTGCACGCGGATCGGCCCAGCGTGTACGTGCAAGGTCGCGCCAACTGGATCCAGCAGCAGATGAACCACCTCGGCGGCCCCGCCTACATCGAAGGGCGCGCGGCGCCGCGACCGGGGCATTGAGTCGGGTCGCAGGCAGCTGCAGCCGCCCTTTTTCAACGCAGAAAGACCCCTGCCGCGCCGATCCGCAAGGCTTCACAACTTCGCTACACGTGAGGCCTGCGCCGGAGTTAGACTCGCCACAAACGACCCATCCGGGTCGGTGGGAGGCCAGGCATGATTCAGGTCAAGCATCTGCTGGAACGCAAGGGCAGTACGGTCTTCAGCATCACACCGGATGCGCCGGTGCTCGACGCGATCAAGCACATGGCCGAACACCGCGTAGGCGCGTTGCTGGTGATGCGCGGCGACCAGCTGGTCGGCGTGATGTCCGAACGCGACTACGCGCGCAAGGTGATCCTGCAGGGCCGCTCTTCGTCGCAAACGGCCGTGTCCGACATCATGAGCAGCGAGCCGCTGACCGTCGGTCCGGATACCGACGTATTCGACTGCATGCGCCTGTGCACCGATAGCCGCATCCGGCATCTGCCGGTGGTGGAAGGCAAGCGGGTCGTCGGCGTGATCTCGATCGGTGACCTGGTCAAGGCAGTGATCGACGAGCAGGCCGAAGAAATCGAACATCTGCAGCGGTACATCACCAGCTAAAGCAGCACCAGCCAAGGCGGCGCCAGCTGAGCGCCGCATGGGTTTCTTCAGATCGACGGTGCATCGGCGCCTTTGTTTTGCGCATGCTCGTCCGGCGCCAGGTCGGGCGACCAGCCGGCGCGGCGGGCCACTATCGCCGCCAGGGTGGCGACGCCGGCACCCAGCAGGGCCAGTCCGCCGACGCCCCAACCCAGCATGCGCAAACCGCTCACGGCGCTGGTCACCACCACGTCGCCAAAGCGCCATACCGCGGTCTCTACGAAGTTCTTGCCCTTGTAGCGCGTCTCGCGCGGCACCCGCGTGTACAGCGCATCCACCGCCGGCTTGGTCATGCCGTAGGCGAAGCCGCGCGTGATCACCTGCATCACCGCCAGCAGCGGCACGCTATAACTGAAGAACAGGAAGTTGCCACTCCCTAGCAACGCCACCCCGGCAAGCAAGGCCAGATTCACCAGCGACGGCAGCACCAGTCCCCAGCCGGGACCGCGACGCACCAGCAACCACGGCGTCACACTCAGCTGCAGCACCGCACCGAGCAGATTGGTAGCCAGATCCAGATCGTTGTAGAACAACGTGCGCGCGACCGTGCTGGTGAAATGCACCTTGGCGTAATCGGCCACCAGCGCATAGGCCAACGTGCCGATGCCGTCGCCGAACAACATCAGCAAGGCCATGTAACGCAGGAACGGACGCGACCACAACTCCTTGATGCCGGCCCACAGCGAGCCGCCAATCGCCTCATCGGCACGGCTACCCGCTTGGCGATCGTGCTGCGTGGAAAGCTGCAGCAACAGCAACATCGAAAAGCTCAATGCCAGCGCCGAGACCAGCAACAGCGGCGCCACGCCGATCAGCTGCACCAGAAGCTTGGTCACCAGCGGGCCGAAGATCGCGCCAGCCATGCCACCGAGCGCGATCAGCGAAAACACCCGCCGTGCCTGATCGCTGGAGAAGATGTCCGCCATGAAGCTCCAGAACAGCGACACCACGAACAGGTTGAACACGCTGGCCCAGACGAAAAACACCACACCCAGCTCGCGCGCGCCGATGCGATCCTGCGCCATGAACGCAGGCACGAACGCGAGCAGGCACAAAATGAAGAAGCTGTAGCTCCAGCCGATCAACTGCCTGCGGCGGAAGCGCGCCACCAGCATGCCGAACACCGGCGTCAACAGCAGCATCACCACAAACACCGCGCCGTAGAACAGCGGCAGTGACTGCGAGCCGACCGCACCACTCAGCTGGCCCATGACTGGCCGGATGATGTAGTACGAGGTCATCACGAAGAAAAACGCCAGCGCGGACAGCGTCGGCGCGGCAGCTTGTTCCACAACGGTTTGGCGGGGCAAACTCACAGGCACATCCAGCGTGGGGCGCGGCAAGACTAGCATGCACCCGTGTCCATCCAGTCCTCGTCTATTCCGTCCACGTCCCTCCAGTGAGGAGCGATAGAGCTCTTGAACAACTACGACTACGTCATCGTCGGCGCCGGCTCGGCCGGCTGCGTGCTGGCCAACCGGCTCAGCGCCGATCCAGGCAAACGCGTGTTGTTGCTGGAAGCGGGCGCGTCGGACTGGAATCCGTTGATCCACATGCCGGCCGGCATCGCCCGGCTGGCCAGCAACCGCCGGCTCAACTGGAATTACCGCACCGAACCGGAGCCCGCACTCAACCAGCGCCGCCTTTGGTGGCCGCGCGGCAAGACGCTGGGCGGCTCCAGTTCGATCAATGCGATGTGCTACATCCGCGGCGTGGCGGCCGACTACGACGGCTGGGCGCGGGCGTGCGGCGATCCGCGCTGGTCATGGCAACAGGTGCTGCCGTGGTTCCTGCGCAGCGAGGACAATACGCGCGGCGCCAGCGCGCGGCACGGCGTCGGCGGCCCACTCGGCGTGACCGATCTGCGCCACCACAACGTGCTGTCGGCGACCCTGATCGATGCGGCGGCGAGCGCCGGCTACCCGCGCAACGACGATTTCAACGGCGAGCGACAGGCCGGTTTCGGGCTGTACCAGGTGACGCAGCGTGACGGCGCGCGTTGCTCCACTGCAGCAGCCTTCCTGAAGCCGGCACGCCACCGCGCAAACCTGCACGTGCGCACGCATGCACTGGTCGAGCGCGTGCTGCTCGAGCATGGCCGCGCGGTGGGCGTGCAGCTGCGCCGCGGCCGGCACGCCTGCGAGCGGATCGAAGCGGGCGAGGTGATCCTCGCCGCCGGTGCGATCAACACGCCGCAACTGCTGATGCTGTCCGGACTGGGCCCGGCCGATCATCTGCGCGAACACGGCATCGAGGTACTCGCCGACCTGCCCGACGTCGGCGGCAACCTGCAGGATCATCTGGATATCTGCACGCTGGACGGCAGCAAGCAGAAGATCACCTACGACCATCTCAATGAGCTGACCACCGGCCTGCGCTGGTGGCGCCACCGCGACGGACCGGGCAGTTCCAATGTGGCCGAGGCCGGCGGTTTCGTGCGCAGCCGGCTGGCCGACGACGAGCGCTGCGACCTGCAGTTCCACTTTGTGCCCGCCCTGCTCGACGATCACGGCCGCCATCGCCTGCCCGGCTACGGCTACACCTTGCACGCTTGCTATCTGCACCCGCGCAGCCGCGGCCGCCTGAGCCTGCACTCGGCCGATCCGGCACAGCCGATCGCGATCCACGCCAATTATCTCGGCGATCCGGAAGGGCACGATCTGCAGCGGATGATCGAGGCGGCGCGGCTGTCGCGCGACCTGTTCGACCGGAGCGCGTTCGATGCGTATCGCGGCGAGCCGGTATTCCCCGAGCGGCAAATCAGCACCGATGCTGAGTACATCGATTTCATCCGGCGCAAGGCGGAAACCATCTACCACCCGGTCGGCACCTGCCGCATGGGCAACGACGAGCGCGCCGTGGTCGACAGCGAGCTGCGCGTACGCGGTGTGGAAGGTCTGCGCGTCGTCGATGCCTCGGTGATGCCGAGCCTACCCACCGGCAATACCAACGCGCCGACGATCATGCTGGCTGAGCGGGCCAGTGCGCTGATCCGCGGCGAGATCTAGACACCATCGTGTGAAGCGCAAACCTACTGCCGACCGGCTCGTTCCTACGCAGGCAGCGGGCAATGCAGGGTGGCGCAGATCACCCGCAGCAACTCGGCCTCCTCGACGCTGACGACACCATCGGCATGGATCGCGCTGGCCAGGCTCTGAATCACCAGCTCTTTGGCCGGCGGCACCAATCCGTCGAGATCATCCAGCGCGCGCTCGAACGGCGTCTGCCACGCCGCCGGCGGTGCCGACCAATCCAGTGCTTCGCCGGGAAAAGCCTGCTGCATCGCCAGCAACCAGGCGCGACGCGCGGCAGCTTCGTCGGCATTCCCGTTCACGGCAACGACTGCGCAAACCAGCATCACGCTGTCGCGGCACGCCGGCAGTTTTTTCAGCCCGTCCAACGGTGCGCGCCGCGGCTGTTGCGCCTCGATCAATTGCAGGCGCAGCAACCGGACCAGGCAGTACTCGTCGAGATCGACCCGGCCATCCGCCCGCACCAGCGCATCGAGCGAAGCCAGCAAGGTCTGCTGGCGTCCTGCCGACAGCTGTTTCAGCGCGGGGAACGCCAGCGCAGCCAGCGGCAACCGGGACTCCGGCGACAGCGTCGCCACTTCGAGCGCCATCGCCTGCACGGCCCGCTGCACATCATCGCCAAATGCATCGGCGATGATGCGGCGCTGCGCCCCCTGCAGTCCTTTCTCCGCTGATATGGCCAGGGCCAGCACAACGGTCAGTGCCGACTCCGGTTGCTGCACGGCCGCCGTCAACGTGGCCGGCATGGCCTGCTGCACGGCTGCGGCGCGCTGGAAGCGCGTCGAACCCGTAGTGCTGCCGACACCTTGCGCCAACACCACGGCGCTCAGCACGGCCGGCAATGGCGGCGGCGTGGCTACGGTGGGCGCCGGCGGCGGGTTCGCTGATTTATCGGCGAAAGCTGCCGTCGGTTGCGCCTGGGCAGCCTGCTGCATCGACGCCGCCAATCGGGCCAGATCCTCTTCGCGAAAAGCGGGCTCCAGGGCACGGATGCGTTGCAGCAGCGGTGGATGGGTGGCGAACAACGCGTTGAACGCGCCGGCCTCGCCAAACAGCATGTGCGCCACTTCCTGCTTGTTCGCCACCTGCAGTTCGGAGCCTTCGCTGAGGATCACGATCTTCTTCAGCGCGCCGGCAATGCCATCGGTCTGGCGGGTGAATTGCACCGCCGACGCGTCGGCCAGCGATTCGCGCGAACGGGCCACCGCGGCCTGGATCAGCCGTGCGAAGAAGTACCCGATATAGCCCACCACGATCAGCGCCAGTCCGATCATCCACACCTGGCCACCGCCACCGTCGCGCCGGCTGCTGCGGCCGCCGCCGAACCAGATCACCTTGCGCCCGACGATCGTCAGCACCAGGATGCCGAACAGCAGACCCATCAGGCGGATGTTGAGCCGCATATCGCCGTTCAGCACATGACTGAACTCGTGCGCGATCACACCTTGCAACTCGTCGCGACTCAGGTTGTCGAGGCAACCGCGGGTCACGCACACCGCCGCGTCGGATGCCGAGTAGCCGGCGGCGAACGCATTGATACCGGACTCCTCTTCCATCAGATAGATGTCCGGCACCGGCACGCCTGCCGCGATCGCCACTTCCTCGATCACATTGCGCAATTGGCGCAGCTGCGGATCGCGCGTATCCGGCGGCACCGGCACCGCGCCGACACTCTCGGCCACCGTCTTGCCGCCACCGGACAGGCTCATGATGCGGAACAACGAACTGAGGCCGATCCCGGCCAGCACCGCGGCGCTGCTGGCCAACAGCAGCGACAGATTCGATCGCGCCGGCTCGCCCTCCATCGGGTGGTGGCCCATGGCGAACCACACCACCGCGTCGATCGCCGCCACGATCGCGATCACCGCCAACACAAACAGCGCGACGAGTCGTCGGCTGCTGCTGCGTACGCGCGCCTGTTGCGCAAAGAAATCCATGGAGGCTCCGACTGCTGAACGCATGCATCGCGACGACGGCCGCGATGCAGCGGCGATCAGGTAAAGGAAACCTTCGGCGCCTCACGCACAGCCGGATCTTCGATCTTCAGCGGCTCAGCCGCGACGAAGGCGAAACTGTTGGCCACGAACGACGACGGAAAGACTTCGCGCTTGTTGTTGTAGGTCAGCACCGAGTCGTTATAGGCCTGCCGTGCGAACGCGACCCGGTTCTCGGTCGAGGTCAGCTCTTCGGAGAGCTGCATCATGGTCTGGTTCGCCTTCAGGTCGGGATACGCTTCCTGCAGTGCGAACAAATGGCCCAGCGTCTGGGTCAGCGCATTCTCGCTGCTGGCCAGCTGCTGCATCGCGGCCGGATCACCCGGATTGGCCTTGGCGCCGGCCAGCCCGCTGACTGCCGCGTTGCGGGCCTGGACCACGGCCTCGAGGGTACCGCGCTCATGCGCGAGATAACCCTTGGCCGTTTCCACCAGATTCGGAATCAGGTCATGCCTGCGGGTCAGCTGCACATCGATCTGCGCAAAGGCGTTCTTGTAGCTGTTGCGAGAGGTCACCAGTCCGTTGTAGATCGCCACGAAGTACAAGACAATCAGAACGACAACAATCAGAACAATGATCAGGCCCATCGGTCGATTCTCCACCCTGAGGCGCTTCCCCACGCCGGAACAACACCAGAATATCATGCAGTTTCAGAAGATCTTCCTGTTGATCGCGGGCGTGTTCGGAGCGGCTTGCGCGCCGGTCCGCGCCGCCACTCCCGCGACAACGTTGCCGACGGTCAGTGTTCATGGCACCGCCGAAAGTCTGCCGCCGGCACGCATCAAGCAGACCATCGCCGACTACCAGCGATGGCTGAACCGCATAGCCGAGCGACAAGCCGTCGCTGGCCTGGTCACCGCACTGGTGATCGACGACAAGGTGGTCTACGAAGGCACGGTCGGCTACACCGATGCCGTTACCAAACAACCGGTGACGCCGGAGACCGTGTTCCGGCTTGCCTCGCTGTCGAAGGCATTTGCCACCGCCATCACCGGCCTGCTGGTGGACGACGGCAAGTTGAGCTGGGATACCAAGCTGGTCGATGTACTGCCGTACTTCAAGCTCAAGGACATGCAGGCAGCCTCGCAGGCCACCGTGGCCGACATCATGGGACAACGGCTGGGCCTGCCGCGCAACACCTATGACAACATGCTCGAAGGCGACATGTCCTACGAGGAGCTGGTGCGCAAGCTGGACGAAGTCAACCTGGTCTGCGGCGTCGGCCAGTGTTACGGCTACCAGAACGTCGCGTTCGGCATGATCGGCGATGTGGTGCTCGCACGCACCGGCGACTTCTTTTACCGCCAGGTCGACAAGCGCATCTTCTACCCGCTCGGCATGACCACCGCCAGCTACGGCCGCGAGGCACTGGAATCCAACAAGAGCTGGGCTCGCCCGCACCGCGCGAGCAGCCACGGCTGGATACCGTTCGAACCGAGCGAAACCTACTATAGGGTCGCACCGGCTGCGGGCGTCAACGCCAGTTTGCGTGACATGGAAAAATGGCTGATCGCGCAGATGGGCGATCGCCAGGATGTGCTGCCCAGCTCGTTGCTGGACGTGCTGCATGCACCGGGCGTGGTCACGCCCAGTGAACTGAATGCCACGCCATGGCGCCGGGCACGATTGACCAGCGCGCATTATGCGCTGGGTTGGCGGGTGTACGAGTACGGCGGCGAAACCCTGATCTTTCACGCGGGAGCCGTGGCCGGCTACCGCACCATGATCGGCTTCTTCCCGAAGTACCACGCCGGCGTGGTCACCTTGTGGAACTCCACTGGCCCGATTCCCAGCGGCTTGATGCCGATGGTGTTCGACGATCTGCTGAACCTGCCGCACGTGGACTGGGCCGAGATCGAAGGCAACGCCAAGGCGCCGGCAGCGGCACCACAACGGAAAAAGCTGCCTAGGCACCGTCGCGGATACCGCTTCTGAAGCGCTGCCTCCCGAAACGAAAGACGGCGCATGGGAAACATGCGCCGTCCGATTGCCGCTCTCACATCAGTGCATGACGATCAGAGCTTGAACTCGATCCGCTGCTGCTTGACGCTGGCGACGGCCACGCCGTCCTTCTTCGCCGGCGTGAACTGGTAGCGCTGCACCGCATCTATCGCCGCGCGATCGAAAACGCGGCGCGGCTGTGCATCGACCACCTTGATGTCGCCCGTCCGCCCAGCGGCGTCCACCGTGAACGACACCAGCACCCAGCCTTCCTGCCGCGCGCGCATCGCTGCCGTGGGATAGCGTGCACCGACGGCCCTCAGCAGCACCGCATCGCTGGTCTGGGCAGCTGCGTTGCCGCTGTCCGCACCGGCGGCCGCCGAGTTCCCGGCTTCTGCCGATGGGGTCGTCGACGGCTGCTGGCTCGGCTGTTGTGCCGTGCGGGCCGACTGCGCTTTCTGTTGCTCGGCCGCCAATTGGGCCTTCTGTTGTGCGGCCAGTTGGTCCGCAGCCGCCTTGTCGGCCGCCGCCTTCTGTGCCGCCAGCTGCTGTGCCTTCTGCTGATCGGCGGCATCCTGCTGCTGCTTATCCAGCGTCTTGCGCTGGGCATCCAGCTTGGAACGCAGGATGGTCAACGTGAAGTTGGTCGGATCGGCCTTGGCCAGCAGGTCGATCTGACGCTGCGCTTCATTGAAGTCACGCGAGTTGATCGACTGCTCCGCCGACGTGGCGGCGAACGGGAACGTCTCGCGCAACGCATCGGATGCGACCTTGTTGCCTGGATCCTTTTCCAGCACCCGCAGATAGAACTCGAAGGCGTTGTTGCCGGTCGGCGCCAGATAGCGCTGTTCGTTCATTGCGGTACGCGCTTCGGCCAGCAACTGGTTGACGTCCATTGCCGCCACGTTGGCGGGCGGTGGCGGCAACGCCCGGGTCGACGTGGACACCGGCGTGGACGGATGGCCGCCCGCATCGGCCATGACCAGCTCCTGATGCGGCTTGATGATCAGGAACCATGCCCCTACGGCCAGCAGGGCGAAAACGGCGATGATGGCGATGACTACGGGCCTGATGGCCCCACGCTCATGCCGGCGTGTATCAAATACGTCTCGGGTATCCATGGTCTCTCGCTGAGTGTCGACAGATACCCGCGCTTTTTCCCCCTGTCGATCCAGGAGCGGCGAATCCCCCGGATTCACCGCAGCGCGGATAGGGGAAAGGTAACTCCAATGGGCCAGCACGGCAAATCGTGCGTGAACGCACGGTGCGGAAAGCGATTTTGTTCCATGGGCCAGAGGCCGGGCATTCGCCTGGCGATGAATCGGCCGGGGGTCTCGGTGCCCCTCACAGGATGGGCGCGGGCGGCCATCTGGTGCCTTGGCGAAACTTTCCGATCCCCCAAACGAAGCGTCCCGGCCAGGCCGGGACGAAAGCTTCTCGAAATGCCCTCCCCGCGCTGGGCACCGCGGGGAGGGAAGTATCGGGTGACTTGTCTTATTGGAGGTGTTGCTTGTCGCGTGTAGCTTACTTCTTGGCCTTGGAGGCTTTTGCGGTCTTGGTGGCTTTCACCACCTTGGCCGGTGCAGCTTTCTTGGCGGCGGCCTTCTTCGGCGCAGCCTTCTTCGCAACCTTCTTCACGGCGGCCTTCTTGGCCGGCGCAGCTTTCTTGGCGGCGGCCTTCTTCGGCGCAGCCTTCTTCGCGACCTTCTTCACGGCAGCTTTCTTGGCAGCCGGCTTCTTGGCGGCGACCTTCTTCACGGTGGATTTCTTGGCGGCCGATTTCTTGGCAGCCGGTTTCTTTGCAGCGGATTTCTTGGCAGTGGCCATGGTTCGTCTAAGCTCCTCATCAGTTGGCAGTGGTTGCCCAGTAAAAGCGTGCAGGAACGCCTCAACCAACAAGTCGCTGTTGGTGGCGTGCCGAAGATTGTTCACTTGGCGGTGAGTGCGCAAATCGGAGAGCCGCCGCAGAACATGCAGCGGAATCGAGACAGTGATCTTGCGTACTGCGTTGGCCTTTTCACCGTGCTCGACATAAGGCTTGATGAATTTTGCTGTCGCCATAAAGCACATTCCCCGTGATCTGTTGCGAAAGCTATCCCTGAAGATTTCACCTGTCAATTGATTTTAGTCATGAAATCAAACCACTGCACCCCTCCCCATACCGACCGAAAACCGGTTACGGCAAGGCCTTGAGGCCATTTGAGGCTATTGCCGATTGGACGTCTATACGTCCATATATTTTTCTGTTGAAAACGCATATATCCCTCAAAACCGTTGCTGCACAACGGTTTCCAACAATCGACTCCGTTGCGAACAAAAAATATCTCGCGCAAAATACCGCTCGCAGCAAGGTTGCATTCGGGCCGCTCCATGACCTCCGTCAGATGAACGGGACGCCACTGAAATTATTTTGGCCGACCCGCCGAACCGGGCAAAAAAAGTCCGTCATCCCGGCTCGCACGGACTTCGACCGAGATGACGGGCACCCCGGCGCTCGTCGCCGAAGAACATGGGAGCGATGACATTTTCCGGCGCGATGACGTCGGCGATGACACGCAAACTCGGCATCGATGTCGACACGATCTCGTCGAAAAAAAGCAGAGCTAAGGATCGTGTCGACGCTGTCGCTGCAGATCGATGGGCGATGCAGCGAATGCGTGCGCTGCATGCAAGGCGTGACGACACGATGCATGCCGCCCGAACGGATCGCCTTATCGATCATCATCGGATCGGACGGGCGGCTCGACGTCTCCCCGATCGCTACGCCTGAAACGTCGCCGGCCGCACTTGGCGGCCGGCAACAACACGCTATGGCGCAAGACTCAGTGGTCTTCGTTCTCTACTAGCTCTTCGTAGTCGTTCGCGTCGAGCAGTTCGTCCAGCTCCGCGCGATCGCTGGGGCGCACCAGGAAGATCCAGCCTTCGCCGAAGGCGTCTTCATTGATGATCTCGGGCTTGTCGTTGAGCAGCTCGTTGACCTCGACGATTTCGCCGGAAACCGGCGAGTAGATGTCCGAGGCGGCTTTCACCGACTCGACCACAGCGGCGCCGACGCCCGCTTTCACGGCCGAGCCGACTTCCGGCAGCTCGACGTAGACCAGATCGCCTAGCTGGTCCTGCGCGTGGTCGGAGATACCCACGCGGACCAGGCCGTCGTCTTCGGCGCGGGCCCACTCGTGGGACTTGAGGAATTTCAGATCGCCAGGAATCTCGCTCATGATCGGGGTCCAGTCGTTTGGTGTGAGTCAGGGTACAGGCGGTGATTCTAGCCACAACCGCCGTGGGTGAGTTGTGCAGCGATGGATCAGATGCCCGCGCACGGCTTGCCGTCGCGCACGAACGGATACTTCACCAGCCGCACCGGCACTTCGCGACCGCGGATGTCCACCCGCACGTCGCCCGGCTCGCCGGCCGGAATGCGCGCGAATGCCACTGCCTTGTTGAGGGTCGGCGCGAAACTGCCGGAGAGAATTTCGCCGTCGCCGTTTGCGGTCAGAACTTTCTGGCCGTGGCGCAGCACGCCCTTCTCGTCCAGTACCAGTCCGACCATCACGCGCGGCACGCCGGCGGCTTTCTGCCGCTCCAGCGCAGAGCGGCCGATGAACTCGCGGCCCTCGTCCAGCGCGATGGTCCAGCCCAGGTTCGCTTCCCATGGCAGGACGCTCTCGTCCATATCCTGCCCGTAAAGATTCATGCCGGCTTCCAGCCGCAGCGTGTCGCGTGCGCCCAGGCCGGCCGGCGCGACGCCGGCGGCGGCCAGCGCCTCCCACAAGACGACGGCATGCTCGGCCGGCACGATGATCTCGAAACCGTCTTCGCCGGTATAGCCGGTGCGCGCCACGAACAGCGGCATCCCATGCGGGCCTTGCGCGGCAGCGGCAGCGAACTTGCCAAGCTTCTCGATGCGCGGGCGATCCACCTCATGCAACAGGCCAAGCACCTTGGCGCGGGCGTTCGGACCCTGCACCGCGATCATCGCGAACTCCGGACGCTCCTTTACCTGTACATCGAACGCGGCGGCCTGCTGTTCGATCCAGGCCAGGTCCTTGGCGCGGGTACCGGCGTTGACGACCAGCCGGAAATACTCCTCGCCGAGGTAATACACGATCAGGTCGTCGATCACGCCACCCTGCTCGTTCAACATGCACGAGTACAGCGCCTTGCCGACCACCTTCAGCTTGTCGATGCTGTTGGCCAGCAGATGGCGCAGGAAATCGCGCGTGCGCGCACCGTGCAGGTCGATCACCGTCATGTGCGAGACGTCGAACATGCCGGCGTCGCGGCGCACCGCGTGGTGTTCTTCGATCTGCGAGCCGTAGCTGATCGGCATGTCCCAGCCGCCGAAGTCGACCATGCGCGCGCCGAGCGCACGGTGGGTGGCGTTGAGTACGGTCTTCTCGGTCATCGCGGCGGCGCCTTGCAGGGGAAGTCCCGTATTATCGCCGCCGGCCCCGGGCAATCCAAGCCTTGCCCCACCGATGGCACCGTCGCGTCACGGGTGAGCGCCGCTGTTGTCCAGCCTGGACAGCAACTCTGCAGTGACCTGCTCGGCCAATTGCTCGGCGCGCTGTCCGCTGCTCAACAGATGGATGTCCGGCGCCTCGGGCCTTTCGTATGGCGCGTCGATGCCGGTGAAGTTGCGGATCGTGCCTGCACGGGCCTTGCGATACAGGCCTTTGGGATCGCGCCGTTCGCATTCCTCCAGCGGCGCATCCACGAACACCTCCATGAATTCCGCTGCCCCGAACAACTCGCGCGCCGAACGTCGCTCGCTGCGGTACGGCGAAATTGCGCTGACCAGCACGATCAGTCCTGCGTCCACCATCAGATGCGCCACCTCGGCGATACGCCGGATATTCTCGACGCGATCTTCCGGGGTGAAGCCCAAGTCCTTGTTGATGCCGTGGCGCACGTTGTCGCCGTCGAGCAGATAGGTGTGATAACCGAGCGCATGCAGCCGCCGCTCGACCAGGTTGGCGACGGTGGACTTGCCGGCACCGGACAGGCCGGTGAACCACAGGCACAACGGATGCTGTCCCTTGCTGGCGGCGCGTACCGTGCGGTCGATATCGACATGCTGCCAGTGCACGTTGGCCGATCGTCCCAGTGCGAAGTCCAGCATGCCGCAGGCCACCGTGGCGTTGCTCAGGCGATCGATCAGGATGAAACCGCCCAGCGTACGGTTGCTGGCGTAAGCCTCGAAGGCGATCTCGTCGTCCAGCCCCAGCGTGCAGTAACCCACTTCGTTGAGAACGAGGTGGCGTGCGGCAAGCTGGGCCTGGCTGTTGACGTCGACCTTGTACTTGATCGACATCACCCGCGCATTGACCGTGCGCGTGCCGATCTTCAGCCAGTAAGTACGGTTGGGCAGCAACGCGGCATCGCCCAGCCACAGCAGGTGGCAAGTGAACTGATCGGCCACCGGCGCCGGGCGCAGCGCATCGGCGATCACGTCGCCGCGACTGACGTCGATCTCGCGATCCAGGCACAGCGTCACCGCCTGCCCGTCCGCCGCATCAGCCAGGTCGCCGTCGGCGCTGACGATGCGTTCAACGCGCGCACGTTGTCCGCCCGGTTGCACGATGATTTCGCCGCCGCGACTCACCCGGCCTCCGCAGATCGTACCGGCGTAGCCCCGGAACGCATGGTCTGGGCGATTCACCCATTGCACCGGCATGCGGAAATCGGCGGCGCGGAACGGCGTGACCTCGACCGACTCCAGTAGTTCGAGCAGGCTGTCGCCCTGGTACCAGGGCATCCGCGACGAACGCGCGCCCACGTTGTCGCCGGTCAACGCCACCACGGGCAGGCAATGCACCTCGACGATGCCCATCTCATGCGCCAGCTCGCGGTACTGCGCCGCAATCGCGGCATAGACCGCCGGGTCGTAGTCGACCAGGTCCATTTTGTTGACGGCCAGCACCACCTGCCGGATGCCCAGCAACCCACAGATATAGGTATGCCGGTGCGTCTGCGGCAACAGGCCTTTGCGCGCATCGACCAGCACCACGGCGAGTTCGGCGTTGGACGCGCCGGTGGCCATGTTGCGGGTGTACTGCTCGTGCCCCGGACAGTCGGCCACGATGAAACTGCGCCGCGCGGTATGAAAGTAGCGGTACGCCACATCGATGGTGATGCCTTGCTGGCGCTCCGCATCCAGACCGTCGGTGAGCAGCGAGAAATCGAGCACGTCGCCGGCATCGGCATGCTGCCGGCGGCTGTCGCGGGCCAGCGCGGCCAGCTGATCGTCCGACAGCATGCCGGCGTCATACAGCAGCCGGCCAAGCAGGCTGCTCTTGCCATCGTCCACGCTGCCGCAGGTGATGAACCGCAGCAGGCTCTGTGCGGGCAGCACGGCACCCTTTTCAGTCGTCGCACCCATCAGAAATAACCTTCCTGCTTCTTGCGCTCCATCGATGCAGTCGGATCCTGGTCGATCACCCGGCCCTGCCGCTCGGAAGTTCGCGAGCTGGCCATCTCGTCGATGATCTTCGCCAGCGTGTCGGCCGAGGACTCCACCGCGCCGGTCAGCGGGTAGCAGCCCAGCGTACGGAAACGCACTTCGCGCATTTGCGCGGTTTCGCCGTCGCGAAGCACAAAGCGGTCGTCGTCGACCATGATCAGCGCGCCATCGCGCTCGACCACCGGGCGCGGCTTGGCAAAATACAGCGGCACCACCGGGATGCTCTCGCGCTGGATGTACAGCCACACATCCATCTCGGTCCAGTTGGACAGCGGAAACACCCGCACGCTCTCGCCCTTGCGGATGTGCGTGTTGTAGGTGTGCCAGAACTCGGGCCGCTGATTCCGCGGATCCCAGCGATGCTGTGCGTTGCGGAACGAGAAGATGCGCTCCTTCGCCCGCGATTTTTCCTCATCGCGGCGTGCCCCGCCGATCGCCGCGTCGAAACCGTACTGATCCAGTGCCTGCTTCAGCGCCACAGTCTTCATCACATCGGTATGCACGGTGGCACCGTGGGTCAACGGCGAAATACCCTGGCGCACGCCATCCTCATTGATGTGCACCAGCACCTCCACGTCGCCGGCGGCCGCCACCTGATCGCGGAACGCGATCATCTCGCGGAACTTCCAGGTGGTATCGACATGCAGCAGCGGCATCGGCGGCCGCGCCGGATAGAACGCCTTGCGCAGCAGGTGCAGCAGCACCGAGGAATCCTTGCCGATCGAGTACAGCATCACCGGGCGCTGGAAACCCGCCAGCACCTCGCGAAAAATGTGGATGCTCTCGGCCTCGAGGTCATCGAGATGGGAACGGGATTGCAGGGAAGCTGTCGTCATGCCGGAAGAGCCCGAATGGTTTACCGCGGCGGCGTATCAACGGTGCCGTCGGCATCGCATACCGCCCGCCATCTTACGCGATCCTCAGGCGATCACCGGATACGTCGGCTCGGCATCCAGCGTCGCGGCGCATGCCGCCGCCAGTTCCAGCAGGCGCAGGTCCGAACCGCGCGCACCGACCAGTTGCAATCCGATCGGCATGCCATTCGGCAAGCTACCCATCGGCAGGCTCACGGCGGGACAACCGGCCAGGCTGGCGAAGCTTGTGAGGTCGGCTTGCGAATCCGGCACCGGGCCACCCAGCGGAAACGCGCCTTGCGGCGTGGTCGGCAGCACCAGTACATCGACCTGGGCGAACAACCGGCGCATCTTCAAGGTGGCCGCGTCGAGCACGCGATCGGCCACCGCGTAGTCGGCCGCGCTCTTGCCGGCCGCATAACCGAGCATGTTGCGGAAACCTGCCGACACCGGATGCTCGGTATTGGCCAGATCGGCGGCGAAGGTACCGAGCATCTCCGCTTCCATCAGCAGCAGGCCGGCACGGCGGGTACGGCTGAAATTCCAGTCGTCGAAATCGACCGTGCGCCGGTCGCCCAGCGCGTGCGGAAGCTTCGCCAGCGCAGCCTCGAACACCTCGATGACTTCCGGCTGCACGCCCACAGCAGCCAGATCCGGCAACAGGCCCGCGCGCAGATTGCCCGGCTCCCAGTCCGGCAGCGCGAAGGCGACACGGCGACGGCGCGAACGGGCATCGTCGGCGTCGTATCCGGCCAGCACCTGCAGCAGCACCGTGAGATCGTCGACGCTGCGCGCCAGCAGGCCGACCGCATCGAGCCGGCGCGCCGCCGGCACCAGGCCGCGGGCGGAAATTTCGCCGTGCGTGGGCTTCAATGCGTATACGCCGCAATAGCTGGCGGGGATGCGGATCGAACCCAGACTGTCCGAACCGACCGCCGCCACCGCCAGACCGGCGGCCACCGCCGCCGCCGCACCGCCGGAGGAACCACCGGCGCTGTAGCCGTGCCGATGCGGATTATGGGTGGGGCCGAAATGCGGATTGTCGGTCACCGCACCCAACGCGCCCTCGTCCATATTGGTCTTGCCCACCAGCACCGCGCCGGAGGCGCGCAACCGCGCCACCACATGCGCATCGTCCTGCACCGGCTTTTCGCGGCCCGGCAGACCCGCCCGGGTCGGCCAGCCAGCCATGTCGAAATTGTCCTTCAACGCGATCGGGATGCCGTCGAGCCGTCCGATCACGCCGTCGCGACGGCGCCGATCGGCCATATGCGCCTGCTCCTGCAGCAATCCCGAGCGCTCGTCGACGTAAGCATTGAGTTCGGGGTTGAGCCGTTCGATCGCGTGCTGATAGGCATCGGCCAGCGCCTGCGGCTGCACGCGGCCCACCGCCAGCCAGTGCAGCAGCTGGCACAGCGAGGCGCGGCGCAGGTCGAGATCGGCGATCGGCGGCATCGAATTCATGGAGACTCCTTCAAATATGTCCCGATTATCGCCATGTCCGATGAAACGATTGCAAGCGGTAGCGCAACACGCGTTGCTGCATGGCGCGCGAAACCGGACAATGGCGGTCTGATCCATACCACCACGCACGGCCACCGCCTGCACTGCCCGCAGCACCACGGAGTCCGCCATGAGCGACCGCGAAACCATGGAATACGACGTTGTCGTCGTCGGCGCCGGCCCAGCCGGCCTGTCGTTCGCGATCCGCCTCAAGCAGCTCAAGCCTGAGGTGAGCGTGTGCGTGATCGAGAAAGCCTCGACCATCGGCGCGCAGATCCTGTCCGGCGCGGTGATCGAGCCGCAACCGCTGGATGCGCTGCTGCCGGGCTGGCGCGACAACCCACCGCCGATCTGTGTGCCGGCCGGCGAGGACGAGTTCTGGCTGCTCAGCAAGACCAGCGGCCGCAAGCTGCCGGTACCGCCGGGCATGCACAACCACGGCAACTTCATCGTCTCGCTGGGCGCGATGTGCGCCTGGCTGGCGCCGCAGGCCGAGGCGCTGGGCGTGGACGTATTCCCAGGCTTCGCCGCTGCTGACACCATCTATAACGAGGACGGCTCGGTCGCCGGCGTGCGCATCGGCGACATGGGCGTGGCGAAGGACGGCACACACAAGCCCGGCTACACCGAAGGCATCGACATCAAGGCCAAGGTCACCGTGCTCGCCGAAGGTGCCCGCGGCAGCCTCACCAAGCAGTTGATCAAGCGCTTCAAGCTCGATGCGGACAGCGATCCGCAGGGTTACTCGATCGGCATCAAAGAACTGTGGCAGCTGCCACCCGGACGCGTGACACCCGGCAAGATCGTGCACAGCTTCGGCTGGCCGGCCGACATACATACTTATGGCGGCAGCTTCCTGTATCACCTGGACCAGGATCGGGTGGCGCTCGGCTACGTCAGCGGACTCGACTACAGCGATCCGAACTATCAACCGTGGGAAGCGTTCCAGCAATGGAAGAACCACCCCACGGTGAAACCGTTGCTGGATGGCGGCACGATCCTCTCGGCCGGCGCCCGCGCGATCGTCACCGGTGGCTACCAGTCATTGCCGAAAACCGAAATGCCCGGCGCCTTGCTGATCGGCGACACCGCCGGCCTGCTCAACGTGCCCAAGGTGAAGGGCACGCACCAGGCGATCAAGAGCGGCATGCTCGCCGCCGAACACCTGGCTGCCCATGGTCTCGACTCCGCCGGTTTTGACGCGAAACTGCGCGGCTCCGACGTGATGGCAGAACTGAAGAAAGTCCGCAACATCAAACCCGCGTTCAAGAAGGGCCTGTGGCTCGGCATGTTGAATGCGGCATGGGAAACCGTCACCGGCGGCATCTCGCCATGGACACTGAAGAACAAAGCCGACTGGTCGTCGCTGCACAAGCTGGCCGCGCAGGAAGAGCCGAAACGCGACTACGTGCAGCGCACGCTGGCTCCGCGCGACCGCCTCGCCGGCGTCTACTTCGCCGCCACCGAGCACGACGAGGATCAACCCATCCACCTGCACGTCGCCGACACCAGCATCTGCATCGACCAGTGCACCACCGAATACGGCAACCCGTGCACCCGCTTCTGCCCCGCCAATGTCTACGAGATGGTCGAGGACGTTCATGCCGATGGAAGCAAGGGCCGCCGCCTGCAGATCAACGCGGCGAACTGCGTGCACTGCAAGACCTGCGACATCAAGGACCCGTACGAGATCATCACCTGGGTCACGCCGGAAGGTGGCTCGGGGCCGAATTATCAGAATCTCTGAGCGGTCGAGGGCACTCCGCTGATCGGCAATCTGTCATGGCGACTGAAGCGCCTTCATTACCTGTTGCAACGTACGCGCGGCAGCTTCGCCTTGCGCGGCTGGCGAGGCACGCTGGCGCGGATGCGTCAGGAGTTCCAGTCGCGACCCGAGCTCGACGAAGGCCTGTCGCTACTGCCGCTGGACGAGCCGTTCGCCCCTTTTTCGCTGCCGGTAGCTGAAAAGCCACGGGTTTCCATCGTCATTCCGATCCACGGCAAGCTCACCCACACCCTCGCCTGCCTGCGCTCGCTGGCACGACATGGTGCGCAAGCGCCGTTCGAAGTGATCGTGGTGGACGATGCCTCGCCCGACGACAGTGTCGCCGTATTGGCGCAAGTCGCTGGGCTGCGGTTGATGCGCAATGAACGCAACCTCGGCTTCATCGGCAGCTGCAATGCTGGCGCGGCAGCGGCGCGCGGCGAGTTCCTGCTGTTTCTCAACAACGACACCCAGGTAACAGCCGGCTGGCTCGATGCGTTGCTGTGCTGCTTCGCCGAACGCGCCGACTGCGGCATCGCCGGCAGCCGGCTGGTCTATCCGGACGGTCGCCTGCAGGAAGCGGGCGGCATCGTGTTCGCTGACGGCAATTGCTGGGCCACCGGCCGCTTCGAACGACGTGACGCTCCCGCATTCCGCTATCGCCGCGAGACGGACTACGTCTCCGGCGCCTCGCTGCTGATTCGCCGTGAGGTGTTCCAGCGCATCGGCGGGTTCGATGCCCGCTATGCACCTGCCTATTACGAAGACACGGATCTGGCATTCGCGGTGCGCCGGCTCGGCCTGCGGGTTTATTACGAGCCGACCAGCACCGTCATCCATTGCGAAGGCATAACGGCCGGCACCGACCTCACTAAGGGCGTCAAGCGCCATCAGGTGATCAACGAGGCGAAGTTCGTCGATAAATGGAAGGCCGAACTTCTCTCGCAACCGCCCGTAGGCACCGCGCTGGAACGCGCCGCTCGCTGGCGTTCGCGCGGTCGCGTGCTGGTCGTGGATACGATGACACCGGAACCCGCGCGCGACTCGGGTTCGCTGCGGTTATCGGCGATTCTGCGCCTGCTGGATGAGCAGGGTTGGGCCACCAGCTTCCTGCCCGACGACGGTCGCGCCAGCATGCAGGAGGTCGCGGCCCTCGGCTCGCTAGGCATCGAAGTGTTGTGCAAGCCGTGGGTGTCCGAGCTGCCTGGATGGCTGCGCGAGCACGGTGCGGAGCTGCATGCCGTGATCCTGTGCCGCCACACCGTGGCTGGCCAATACGCCGACCTGGTGCGCAAACACGCTCCACAGGCAAGGCTGGTGTTCGACACGGTCGATTTGCACTTTTTGCGTGAACAGCGCGCCGCCGAACTGAGCGGCAACGCCTCCATGGCCCGTCAAGCCGAAGCCTCGCGCCGCAGTGAGCTGGCGTTGATCGGCCAATGCGATGCCACCTTTGTGGTCAGCCCGCACGAACAGGCGTTGCTTGCACGGATGTTGCCGCAAGCCCGGGTAGAGGTGCTGTCCAATATCCACGACGTCCGCGGCTGCCGACATCCGTATGCGGAACGCAAGGATCTGGTCTTCATCGGCGGTTACGGCCATCCACCGAACAGCGACGCGATCCGCTGGATCGCCGGCGACATACTGCCCAAATTGCGGGCCGCACTACCTGACATTCGCCTGCACGTACTCGGCGATTTGCCGGATGCGGTGCGGCACGAACTCGCCGTGCCGGGTCTCGAACTGCATGGCCGTGTATCCGACTTGGCGCCGTGGCTGGACCATTGCCTCGCCTCGCTTGCGCCGTTGCGTTTCGGCGCCGGCGTGAAAGGCAAGATCAACATGGCGATGAGCCATGGCGTGCCGGTGATCGCCACCACGATCGCGGTAGAGGGCATGCAGCTGCACGACGGCGTAGACGTACTGGTAGCCGACGATGCGACCGCCTTCGTGAACGCCGTGCTGCGGCTGCAGCGCGACAGAGCCCTATGGCAGCAGCTGTCCGGGCATGGTCTGGACAATGTGCGGCAGCACTTCTCCGCCGCCGCCGCCGCCGCCGCCCTGCATCGCGTACTGGATTGACCGCCGTCATGCCAACCGCGATGCTCCCGCATCACCACCGATAGAGCACCATGTCACTTCGCGACTTCGCCAAACGCTACGTGTTCGCCGTAATACGCCTCGGATTCCGGCTGACCATGATGCCGCTCGCCCTGCATGACTGAACTGCCCCGCCGCTTTGTGGATCATCCCGCTCGCCACGGGGATAAAGCCGCTCATTTCATGCAATTGTTTGATGCCGGGTAGAATAGGCAATTCGCTGCCCAACTAGGGGCAGCCAACAAGGTAGGAAATCGCAGATGAAAATTCTGGTCGGTTACAAGCGCGTGGTGGATTACAACGTACGCATCCAGGTCAAGCCCGACGGCAGCGGTGTAGTCACTGACGGTGTCAAGCTGTCCGCCAACCCGTTTGACGATATCGCGCTGGAAGAGGCATTACGCTTGCGCGAAAAAGGTGTCGCCACGGAGGTGATCGTGGTTGGCATCGGTCCGGCCGACCTCACCGCGCACCTTCGCAACGGCCTGGCGATGGGCGCAAATCGCGCCATCCATGTGGTCACCAGCGAATCGGTGCAACCGCTGACCGCCGCCCGTGTCTTCCTCAAGCTGATCGAGAAGGAGCAGCCAGGCCTGGTAATCCTCGGCAAGCAGGCAATTGATGACGACGCCAACCAGACCGGCCAGATGCTCGCCGCACTGTGGGATCGCCCTCAGGCTACTTTCGCCAGCAAGGTCGAGATCGCCAACGGCAAGGCCACGGTGACCCGCGAAGTCGACGCCGGCCTTGAACTGATCGAAGCGGAACTGCCGGCCGTGATCACCACCGACCTGCGCCTCAACGAACCGCGCTTCATCAAGCTGCCGGACATCATGAAGGCGAAGTCCAAACCGATCGACACGATCGAGTTCGGCTCGCTCGACGTCGCCACACACGATCATCTGAAGACCACGCAGTACGCCGCTCCGGCCAAGCGCAGCAAGGGCGTGATGGTGAAAGATGCCGCTGAGCTGGTCGCCGCGCTGAAGCAGAAAGGCCTGCTGTAAACCCATTCCTGTGTAGGAGCCCGCTAGCGGGCGATGCTCTTGTTCTGAACCGCACAAAAAAGCATCGCCCACTAGCTACCTCCTACACATACAAAGCTCCGGAGACACATATGAGCAAAATCTTGATCGTCGCCGAACATCTGGGCGGCAAACTCAACTCTTCCACCGCGCGCGCCGTGAGCGCAGCCGTCGCCGTGAAGGCCGAGGCTATCGACGTGCTGGTACTCGCCGACAGCGTCGATGCGATCGCCGCCGAGGCCGCAAAGATCGACGGTGTCAGCCGCGTGCTCACCGTCGCCCGCGCCGAGAACGCGCACCCACTGGCCGCCGTACTGGCACCGCAGATCGCCAAGTCCGCCGCCGGCTACAGCCACGTGTTCGTGCCATCCACCACGTTCGGCAAGGACGTCGCCCCGCGCGTCGCTGCTCTGCTCGGCGTGGCCCAGGTCAGCGACGTGATGAGCGTCGAATCCTCACACACGTTCAAGCGTCCGATCTACGCCGGCAACGCGATCATCACGGTCGAGGCCGATACCAACCACACCGTAGTCGCCACCATTCGTTCCGCCTCCTGGCCTGCCGCAGGCAATGGCACCAGCAGTGCACCGATCGAGGCGCTGAGCATCGAGGTGGCACTCCCCACACATACCCGCTTCGTCGAACTCAAGCAGGGCAGCAGCGACCGTCCTGACCTGCAGAGCGCCAGCAAAGTCGTCTCCGGTGGCCGCGGCGTCGGTTCGAAGGAAAACTTCGACATCATCTTCAAGTTCGCCGACCAGATCGGCGCCGCCGTGGGCGCCTCGCGCGCCGCGGTAGACGCCGGCTACGTGCCTAGCGACCTGCAGGTCGGCCAGACCGGCAAGATCATCGCTCCCGAGCTGTACATGGCGATCGGCATCTCCGGTGCCATCCAGCATCTCACCGGCATCAAGGACGCCGGCACCATCGTCGCTATCAACAAGGACGGCGAGGCGCCGATCTTCGAGATTGCGGATTTCGGGCTGGTGGGCGATCTGTTCAAGATCATTCCGGAGCTGGAGCACGCGCTGGTTTGACACGAGCAGCGACTGAATCAGTCCGCGGGTCAACTCGCCATGTCAAACAACGGCTACCGCGCAATGACAGGACATTCCACACAGATATCAAAACATAGTGCGGAACATCGATCGGTTCACGTCCAGGGAATACACCCCGTCACCATCTGCACATAGATTTAGTAGATTGCGCCTGCCTGCCCATAGACTAGGCAGGTGCTGACGTACCAGCTCGCGCTTTCTGTATTTAGAGAGATTTAGGGATGAACCAGGCAATGACGGAAGAAGCCTCGGCACTGCACACGAATAGAGCCGTGCCGCTATGCATCGACCTCGACGGAACCCTGATCCGTTCCGACCTGTTGGTGGAGTCCGCGCTTGCGCTGATCGCAAGCAATCCGCTCAACCTGTTTGCGATGCTAGCCTGGATGCTGCGCGGCAAGGCGTATCTCAAGCAGCAGATCGCCAAACGCATCGTGCTCGACGTTGCCACCTTGCCCTATAACCATGAAGTCCTCGAATGGGTGCGTGAGCAACAAAAGCTGCGCCCCGTTGTTCTGTGCACTGCGTCAGACCACAGTCTGGCGGACGCTGTTGCCGCCCATCTTGGTGGCTTCAGTGCGGTACTGGCCAGCGATGGTCAACACAACCTTTCGGGAAGGAACAAGGCACAGGCATTGATCGCGCTTTACGGCGAGCGCGGTTTCGACTATGCCGGCAATGCCGTGATCGACTTGCAGGTATGGCGCCACGCACACTCGGCCATTGTGGTGGAAACGGGTGCGCGGCTGAGCAAGGCCGCCGCAAGCGTGACTGGTATCGATCGCGGCTTCAAAATCCCACGCGCCTCGCTTCGCATCTGGGCGAAAGCCCTGCGCATGCATCAGTGGATCAAGAACGTGTTGGTGTTCCTGCCGCTGCTGGCAGCGCATCGTATCTTCGATCCAGCAGCCGTCTCCAGCTCGCTGCTGGCATTTCTCTGCTTCGGCCTGTGCGCATCCAGCGTCTATGTGACCAACGATCTTCTCGACTTGGGCGCCGACCGTCTGCATCCGCGCAAACGGCGTCGGCCGTTTGCCGCCGGTGCGCTGCCGCTGCTGGCAGGGCCCGTCGCTGCAATCGCCTTGCTGGCGGGCAGTTTCGTGCTGGCCTGGTTCGTTGCACCCGCATTTCTCGAGGTACTGCTCTGCTACTACGTTCTCACTACCGCTTATTCGCTGCGCTTCAAACGCATCGTGATGCTGGACGTGGTGGTGCTAGCTATGTTGTACACCACGCGGATTCTCGCCGGCGCAGCAGCCGTCAAAACCTTCCCTTCGTTTTGGCTGCTGGCCTTTTCGATGTTCATCTTCCTCAGCCTGGCGATGGTCAAGCGCTATACCGAACTTGTGTCCGCACTCAAGCTGGGCAAGGTCACCGCCAGCGGGCGCGGCTACAACGTCGACGACATCCCGCTAATCCAGTCGATGGGGAGCTCCAGCGGCTATCTGGCCGTACTGGTGCTGGCGCTGTACATCGACAGCACGGCAAGCCAGGCGCTTTACACGCGCCCGCATTATTTGTGGCTGCTATGCCCACTACTGCTCTATTGGATCAGTCGGGTATGGGCCATCGCACACCGGGGCATCATGCACGATGACCCCGTGGTGTTTGCCGTCATGGACAATGTCAGCCGCGTACTGCTCGCACTCGCGGCGATCATCATCGTCGTGTCCGTCTGATGAGTCGCGCCGGTCAATCCTGGGGACGCTATCCGCGGGCGACACAAGCCAGGATCGACCTTTCGGACCGGCACCGCCCGCTACCTGCGGTGGAGGGCTCGATGCTTCCGTACGGCAACGGCCGGAGCTATGGCGACAGCTGTCTCAATGACGGCGGCAACCTGCTGCATGCACAGCGGTTGAACCACTTCATCAGTTTCGACCCGAACAACGGTCAACTCGAATGCGAAGCCGGTGTGCAGCTGGCCGAGATCCTCGACCTCATAGTCCCGCAAGGCTGGTTTGTGCCGGTCACCCCAGGCACACGGTTCGTCACTGTCGGCGGTGCCATCGCCAACGACGTGCATGGCAAGAACCACCACCGGGCCGGAAACTTCGGGCGACACGTACTGGAGTTGGAACTGCTGCGTTCCGACGGCAGCCGGCGGATCTGCAGTCATGCGGAAAACCCCGACTGGTTTGCTGCCACCATTGGCGGACTCGGGCTGACCGGGCTGATCACCCGGGCACGCATCCAGTTGCGGCGTATCGCCGGTCCGTGGATGAGCACCGAAGTGCATCGCTTCGAAAACCTGGGTGGTTTCTTCCGACTCTCGGAAAACTCCGATCGAGACTACGAATACACGGTGGCATGGATCGACTGCCTGGCCACCGGCCGCAGTCTCGGGCGCGGCCTGTTCACCCGGGCCAACCACGCGCCAGCCCACCCCGACCAGCGCCCGACCAGGTCATCGCGACACCTGCGCGTGCCGTTCACACCGCCGCTGTCGATGATCAACCGGTTCACCCTGCGCAGCTTCAATGCTCTGTATTACCTGCGCCAGCGCCGGCAGGTGGTGCACGCCATCACCCACTACGAGCCGCATTTCTATCCGCTGGACGCCATTGGCGACTGGAACCGCATCTACGGGCCGCGCGGCTTCATGCAGTATCAATGCGTGGTTCCACCCAATGATGCTGAGGACCGCGTTGCGCAACTGCTGCGGGTCATTGCCGCCTCGGGCACTGGTTCCTTCCTTGCCGTACTCAAGCAGTTCGGCAAGCTGTCCTCGCCGGGTATGCTGTCCTTCCCCAGGCCCGGCACCACGCTGGCACTGGACTTTCCGAACCAGGGTACGCGCACCCTATCCCTTCTAAGCCGGCTCGATGACATCGTGGTCGCGGCCGGTGGCGCGGTCTATCCGGCCAAGGATGCGCGCATGTCCGGCGCGCATTTTCGCCAATACTTTCCTGCCTGGGAATCCTTCCGCCCGTTTGTCGATCCGCGCTTCTCGTCCAGTTTCTGGCGCCGGGTCATGGAGTGAACATGCTCAACGTACTCATCATCGGCGCCACCTCGGCCATCGCGGAAGCCACTGCGCGATGCTACGCTGCCCGCGGCGCGCGGCTGTTCCTGGTGGCTCGCGACGCGACGCGACTGGCCGACATTGCCGCCGACCTGCGCATACGCGGCGCCGTCGGCGTGGGTCAGGCCACGCTCGACGTCAACCGGTTCGACGCCCATGCCGGCGTGCTCGACCAAGCCTGGCAGCTGCTGCAAAGCGTCGACGTGGTGCTGATCGCCCACGGCACGCTGCCAGACCAAAGCGCCTGCGAAACCTCGGTGGAAACCGCGCTGGCGGAATTCGCCACCAATGGCACTTCCACCATAGCCCTGATGACCGCACTGGCACCACGTCTGGAAGCCCAGCGACGCGGCGTACTGGCCGTCATCTCGTCGGTCGCCGGCGATCGCGGCCGGCAGAGCAATTATCTCTATGGCGCAGCCAAGGCTGCAGTCAGCACATTCGCCAGCGGCATGCGCCAGCGCCTGGCCAAAGTCGGCGTCAGCGTACTGACCATCAAGCCAGGTTTCGTTGACACCCCGATGACCCGTGATTTCCGCAAGAGCTCGCTATGGGCCACGCCCGATGCGGTTGCGCGCGGGATTGTGCATGCAGCGGATCGCGGCCGCAGCGTGGTTTATCTGCCATGGTTCTGGTGGCCGATCATGCTGATCATTCGCCACATTCCCGAATTCATCTTCAAGCGCATCAGGCTGTGACCGCACCATGAGCAAGATCGACAAGCACGCCAAACTGGTTCTTACCGGCGCCGCCGGGCTGGTGGGCCAGAACCTGATCGTAGAACTGAAGGCGCAGGGCTATACCCAGCTGGTCGCGATCGACAAGCATGCCTACAACCTGGATATCCTGCGCCAGCTGCACCCCGATGTGACGACGCTGCTTGCGGATCTCGCCGAAGACGGTGACTGGGCTGAGACCTTTGCCGATGCCGCCTGCGTCGTGCAGCTGCATGCACAGATCACCGGCAAGACGTCCGACCTGTTCGTGCGCAACAACCTGGACGCCACCCGGCGTGTGCTCGAAGCCGTGCGCCGTCACGCGGTGCCCTACCTGGTGCATATCAGTTCCTCGGTGGTGGTGTCAGTGGCCGACGACGATTACACCCGCACCAAGAAAGCCCAGGAAAAAATGGTGGTGGGAAGCGGCATACCGCATTGCGTGCTGCGTCCCACCCTGATGTTCGGTTGGTTCGACCCCAAGCACTTGGGCTGGCTGTCGCGCTTCATGGCTAAAACCCCTGTGTTCCCGATTCCCGGCGACGGCCGCTACATGCGTCAGCCGCTGTACGAAAGGGACTTCTGCCGCTGCATCGTGCGCTGCATCGAAACGCAGCCGGATGGCACCATCTACGACGTCGTAGGCGATACCCGCATCGATTACGTGGATATTATAAAGACGATCAAGCGAGCAAAAAATTTGCACACCTTGATCGTACATATTCCTTATGGGCTGTTTCACCTGCTGTTGCGCACCTATGCGGTATTTAGTGGCAAGCCACCGTTTACCGCAGACCAGCTCAAGGCACTGACCGCCGGCGACGAGTTCCAGGGCGTGGACACCGAGCAGGTCTTCGGCGTGCGCCAGACCCCGTTTGCGGACGCGGTGCGCGAAAGCTACTGCGACGAGAAATATTCAGGTATTACCCTCAAACGATAGACGCGCGACAACGCAGCCCGTGCGCCGACAAGGTTTGTGAGTGTGGCTATCGACATTTACCCGCAAGAGGTTTGGAACATGAGTTCAGAAGCAGAAGTACTCAAGAGCATGTATGAGGCACGTTTCGACAAGAATGCCCAAGCAAGGAAGAATGAAATATGGAAAGTTCTGTGCCGGAATTATTTTCAGAAATACGTAAAATCATCCGACACGGTGGTTGATATCGGCGCGGGCTATTGTGAGTTCATCAACAACATACAATGCGCCGACAAGATTGCGGTGGATCTGAACCCCGACGTATCCACCCGGGCCGACGCCGGCATCAAGGTCATCAATGAATCATGCACCCAGCTCTCATCGATAGCCTCCGGCAGCGTTGACTGCGTATTCATGAGCAATTTCCTCGAGCACTTGCCGAGCAAAGAGCTTGTGCTGAATACCCTTCGCGAGTCTCGCCGCATCCTTAGGTCCGGCGGTCGCGTAATGATCCTTCAGCCCAATATCCGTTTCCTTCCGGGGGAATACTGGGACTATTTCGACCATCACACGGCACTTACCGATCGCAGCTTGGCCGAAGCGCTGGTCTTGGCCGGCTTCGAAGTTTCCGTCTGCATTCCCAGGTTCCTCCCATATACAACGAAGAGCCGTCTGCCCCAGTCGCCGTGGCTGGTGGCGCTCTACCTTCGACTACCTATTTTTTGGCGATACATCGGCAAACAGGCCTTCCTGGTGGGCATCGTGCCTGCCTGAATGTTGCCGGTGTTCAACCTGCATCCAAGTACTGTGCTTTTCGGAACTAGTCAATGAATTTCAAAATAGTAGGCGCCGGCCCAATGGGCTTGATGACTGCCATGGAGTTGCTCAAGCGCGGCCATGAGGTCGACATCTACGAGCGCGACGACCGTATTGGCGGCATGTCAGCCACATTCGATTTTGCCGGCCTCGAAATCGAGCGCTACTACCACTTCATCTGCAAGACAGACTATCCGCTGTTCGAGCTGCTCGCCGAGCTTGGCCTGTCCGGCAAGCTGCGCTGGACCGACACCAAGATGGGGTTCTACTACAACGGTAAGCTGTACAAGTGGGGTACCCCGTTCGCCCTGCTGGCCTTCGATGGTCTGGGCTTCATCAGCAAAATCCGCTACGGTCTGCATGCGATGTACACCAAGGGCATCAAGGACTGGCGTCCGTTCGACCGCATGCGCGCCACCGAGTGGATCCGCCGCTGGGTCGGCGAACGCACCTACAACGTCCTGTGGAAGAGCCTGTTCGACCTCAAGTTGTTCGAGCACAGCGACGATATCTCCGCCGCCTGGATCGGCACCCGCATCAAGCGCGTAGCCCTGTCCCGCCGCAGCCTGATGCAGGAGACCATGGGTTACCTGGAAGGCGGTTCAGCCACGTTGCTACGCGAAATGGAACGCTTCATCGTCGAGCGCGGTGGGCGTATCCACCTGAAGTCCGGTATCGATCGGGTCAACGTCATCGAAGGCCGCGTCAGCAGCATCCTGGTCGACGACGAAGAACAACCCTGCCAGGCCGTAATTTCCACCGCCCCGATCCAGTACGTGCCCCGGCTGGTGCCCGACCTACCGGCCGACTTTGCCGCCCGCATAAACCAGATCAAGAACATCCCGGTGGCCTGCGTCATCCTCAAGCTCAGGCAACCGCTGAGTGAAAACTTCTGGATGAACATCAACGATCCGTCGATCGAGATTCCCGGCGTGATCGAGTACTCCAACCTCAACCAAATGACGCCTTCGGTGATCTACGCGCCGTTCTACATGCCCAAAACGCATCCCAAGTGGGCGCGCAGCAACGACGAGCTTATCGACGAGGTGATCGGCTACCTGGGCAAGCTCAACCCTGCGTTCTCGCCGGACTGGGTGCTGGCCCGGCATTGTCACCGTTACGACTTTGCCCAGACCATCTGCCCACCCGGGTTCTACGACATGCTGCCACCCATGGCCACGCCCATCGCCGGCTTGTACATGGCCGATACGTCTTACTACTACCCCGAAGACCGTTCGATCAACGAAAGCATTGCGGTAGCACGTCAACTGGTCGCTTGCGCCACTGGAATGGCCGCGTGAAGTCTCGCCAATTCATCAAATTTATCTTGGCCGGCGGATTTTCGGCGGCTGCCAATTTTGGCTCTCGAATCATTTTTAGCTACTGGCTACCCTATGTCCCTTCGATTGTCATTGCTTTTTGTATAGGCCTAATTTCAGCATTTGTTCTTAATCGAGCGTTTGTCTTCATCAATGCTTCTAATACGCTGGGAAGCCAGGCTTGGTGGTTTACCATTGTTAACTTGGCGGCGCTAGCGCAGACCTTGGTCATAAGCGTCGCCTTGGCCGAATACGCACTACCCGCACTCGGAATTGGTAATCATGCTGAAACCATTGCACACGGCATAGGCGTGTTGGTGCCGGTGGTGACTAGTTACTTTGGTCACAAGCACCTCTCCTTTCGCACAGCGACACATCATCGCTAAGCCCGGAAAACCTTCACGTTCCTACCAATATGCAACTCTGTAACGGACCCTAGAGTATGACCCGGCAGACCTTAGCTACACGTACGGCGATTGTGCTTTCCGCACTGCTTGTCGCGCTCAGCTTGTTGCTTGCCGCATGGCCCATGCAGGCTGCAAAACCGCTGATCGCCAAGGGTGACTGGAACATTGAGGGGCAAGCTTTCCAGAATGTGGCACCGCAGCTGTTCGAAGTGCGCGAAAGTATTCGCACTTCGCCCGAGACGGTGTACTGGCGCACATGGAGTCCAGAAACCCAGGCGACCAAGGCAAATATCACTACTAAACCGTTCACACCTAGTCGCTATATGGCTATTCCCTATGGCGGCTTTGCCGGAGCGACCGGCATCGGATTGAGCCTGAGGTGCAGTGCAACAGGTCATGAGCTGTCAGTGGCGACGGCTCGAACCAACACACAGATGACAGAAGCATTCGTGAAAATCCCCGCCAACTGGTGCGTGGGAAGCGTCGAGCTTGAAGCCGTAAGCCAGAGCACATCAAATTACATCGAAGTCGGAACTCCCTTCGAGATCGCATGGACTGATTACTACAAGAACTCGTTCATAGGTTTGTTTGGCTTATTTGTAGTTATTTTTTCTTTTGCTTGGGGGCTGGTGCTTCTTCCCGACATCATTGCCATTCTGCGCGGCAAAGATCTGAACTCGATCGTAGCTGGCATGTCCTGCTTAGGCTTGGTGGGATATGGGATGTTCTTTGTTTACTTTTTTTCACACCACGCCGGTAACTTTATTTCGGCCTCCCTATTCATTCTTGAGTTGTGGTTGGTATTCACGCTCTACACCAGGCACAGGAACGTGTTGCCAGTTGCTTGGGGGCGCTGGAAGACACCGACCATACTTTGGTTTGTTGTTGCGCTTTCCGCATTCTGCCTTGCGATGGCGACAAATAACGGTGCGGGGCCCTGGACGGTCAATGCGTTATTCAAACCAGTTCGCTGGTCTTCGGATAACCAGCTTCCCATGCAGATATCTGAATACCTGTTTCATGGAATTGATCCAAGAACACTAAGCCTCGGTCCGTGGAAGATCTCTGACCGGCCACCTTTGGCTTATGGCCTAATGTCGTGCTTCCGTCTGCTGTCCTGGCTCGTTGCGAGCCACAGCGATGGATCACCTTTGTTCTACCAATATGAGTTGATCAGCGGCATTGTGATCAACGGGCTCTGGGTCGTTGCGCTCTATTATCTGCTCTCGGCACTTGGACTAAAACGCAGGGACATATGCTGGATCACTCTGGTGATCGGACTCACGCCATTTGCAATATTCAACAGTGTCTATATCTGGCCAAAAATGCTAGGTGCGGCGTTTGGGCTGCTAGCCTTCACACTACTATTCGAGCCTGAACAATATATGGACAACCAGCGCCATATGCGCTTTGGTTCGGCACTGATTTGGGCGGCCCTATTGAGCGCGCTAGCGCTTATGTCGCACGGCGGCACGGTATTTGGTGTCATTGCCGCCATTCTCGTCTCCATATGGTATCGAGGCCTCCCCGTGCCGAGGCTTGCAATCCGTGCAACTTTGGTGGGCTTGCTGGTGCTAATGCCATGGGCACTCTGGCAACATGCCGAACAACCCCCAGGCAATGCGCTTGTCAAATACGCATTCTCAGGCAATTTTGGATTTGGCGAGGAGAGCAAGGGGGTTCTCGCAACGATTCAAGACGCATACGCCAAGCTGACATTTTCTTCATGGCTCGACATGAAACTCAATGCCCTGAACGTGCTTATTACCGGCGTTGGATCGACTTGCGGTGTACAGGAGATCGCACCAATATCGTCATATTACGGGTTGCTCAGGTCCCAGGATTTTTTCTATCTTGGCCCTTCGCTGCGCTTCCTCGCGGCAGGGTTCATTCCCCTTGCTTTCGGATTCGGTGCTACGCGCAAAGAAGGCCGACGCAACAAGCACTGGGTACATTTCGCACGCATCATGGTGAGCACTGGTTTTATCAGCATAGGTCTGTACACCCTATTTGCATTTGACTGCTACATCAACCACACACAGTCGTATCAGGCGATGTTGGAAATAAGTGCAGGGTTAGTACTGGCGTTACATAATGTCGACAGATGGTACTTTACGCTGATTCTGAAATTGTCGGTGCTATACGGAATCTATGTCTGGATGATTGATCCAATTCTCTCAGCAGATTATACGAAGACAATGCCAATTCTCATGCTTTGCGTCATTTCGGTCGCCATTTACTTCAAAAATCAAAAGATGCAAAGTGCGACATGCTGATTGGCGTGCATCACGCACGCGATACTAAATTGCGATTTAGTCACGACATAGGCTTCTGTAAAACATCTCCAAATGTTGTGATGTGGACCATGGAACCGCCTTACTTCCGCATTCAACGGTGAATTTTCATGAGAAATTTGCGCGGGATCGTAACCAAAAATGGAATGTCACTGGCGACCCGGCATTATCTATTAAGATGCCGTAATACTCTGGCTCCGCCAGATGCTCGACATTTCCACCTTGCGCCCGCTTGCTACTAGCCCCTTGTAAGTCGGGGTGGCAAACAGATGCGCACCCCGACCTCAATATGCGCGCGACTTCCTTGAATGCTGCGAATGGATTATTCACATATTTCATCGCGTTTTGGCTTATGCCAATATTGACCTTGGGCAACAAAATGAAGCAGATCGAAGAAGAAATCTGGCCGATCACACCTTCATCTCAGGTCTTCAAAAAATGCCTTTTTTTAGCCGTGGTTGTTATTTTTCTCACATCTCTTTTATTGCGACTACATTTTACGAGCATCGCCTTCGAACATCCCGATGAGCCAATTGCCTTCGGTGTGGTTTCAGGAATGTTGCAGAAGCACACCCTCGATACGAATTGGCTGCATTTTGATGTTTCCAAAAAATTTCACTATGCGCAGTTCAATTTTTCGTCGTTTCATATTTTTCTTATGTCCTTGTGCGGGCTGATCGGCACACATACCATCAGCAGCATGCGTATGATCTGTGCTGCGCTGGGTGCGTTTTGCGTACCAGTATCTTTCGCCCTAGGACGGCGACTGTATAGTGATGGCGCGGGACTGTTTGCTGCGTTTATGACAGCCATTAGCCCGCAGTTATTTTTCGATGGTCTCTTTGCTCGTCCAGACTCGTTCTTCACCTTACTTTACCTAATTGCACTCCTAGTTTTAATCCCAAACCCGAGAAGCTTAAAGAGAGTTTTTGTGGGCAGCGCGCTTTTCGGAGTGCTCATTGCCTGCAAACTCTCCGCGCTGTTTGTGGCACCCATCCCCCTTGTCCTCTTTCTCATCAACAAGGACTCATATGATCGTTCAAAGACCATTGTGGCATTGTTCGTGGCGGGCTTGTTATTTGGCTTTTTATTAGGCGCCCCCTTTGCGCTGCTCGACATCAAGGGTTATGTGAGCGGAATTTCTTATCTACTGATGGTCTATTCGAAAGGAGGCGGCCCTACCGGTCTTCGAAATGCATCCGTTTTCGAGCGCCTCTGGTATCTGCTTAGCTATCTGGCGTTCTCGGTTGGTCCGGTTATTGTGGTCGCTTGCGCTTTTATCGGACGGCATGTATCGAAAAATCTGATCGTCATAGGTGCGATTTCAATACTCTCCGTTCTCTATCTTGGTTCGAGCGTCTTCTTTTACGAGCGTAATTTCGACCATTGCATGCCCGTCGTCTTCATTATGGCGTGGGCTGGTATGTGCAAAATTGCTACCTTGATTCGGCCGGTACGCCGTCAGCCCGCACTTGCTGTTTTAACTGTCATGGCCTTGTTGCCATCGATCTATTACAGCTATCAATTGCAGTACGAAGTGCTTTCGGGGCGGTATCAAGAACGCGTAGACGCGTACCTCAACAAACAGACTACGCGCGGTGCTCCCACCATTGTTTGGCCAAGTATCGTCTACTATGAGCCACTAGCCGCCATCCGAGGCTACATGAAAGACAAACCGACCCCGATGATAATCTCATTCGCGTGGAGCGATGACCATTATGCTCAAGCCAATATTAGTGCGTTCCTTGACTCCTATCAGGCAGTGAAGGTCGATGAGATGAGAGACCCTTTCTGGCGCACGCCCCCGTGCTCGATCCAGGCCTACGTCTCGCAATCGTATGTTACTTATCAGTTATTGGCTCGCAAGTAACGTCTCAAAAGGGGCGCCATTTCGCCGCCAGAGTCAATAAGCACGCATGTTTCCCCAACCATCCCGAATAGTAGTTGCCGCAACGACACCTTTCGCGGCGGCATAGCCTGGTCTGGGTGACCGGCTTCCAACTGTGCGGCAGCAAGGTGCCGATGTAGCGGCCGGGAGTGGAGGGTAGACGGCTCTGCACATTGGTCAGTCATGCCTACGGCTCATGATCATTATTAGCCTTGGCGGTGCCCGGCGGGCTCATAATGGCGGCAGTAAGCAGCACTTTCCAGCGCGTTTAGCGCACCGAGCCCTCCATGGTGCGTTGCGCCAAACACGATATGAACAGATCGAGTGTGGCGCAATGCCCTCACACCCAACTTCAAAAGCCTCAGGGGCTGCTTCGAGGTGCAAGGCAATGTGGTAGCTACAGTACCCTCGTTCGACGCGAAAGTTGTGGCTAGCACAGTTAAGGAAATGCGGATGTGCCAGATGTCGTATCCTTGCTTACCAGCCTTGAATCTATCTTGGCCGGGGGGAGCAGTGATTACCACAACTGTCAAGCTGGCAGCGACAGCACGGGAAGCATGCACTGCAGCGGGTAACTTCGTTTCCTGAGTAGAAGGGGAAATTCTATGAAACGTTTGTTTAAGTTATTTATGATGGTGTTTGTCTTAGCTCTTGCGTCAGTGACCACAGCGCACGCACAAGCGTCGCGAACTTGGGTCTCGGGCGTTGGTGACGATGCCAATCCATGCAGCCGAACTGCACCCTGCAAGACCTTTGCAGGTGCCATTTCCAAGACGGCGGCAGGCGGCGAAATCGACGCGCTCGATCCGGGCGGCTTCGGCGCCCTCACCATCACGAAAGCCATCACGATTGACGGCGGCGGCGGAAACGTGGCAAGCGTGCTTGTTTCCGGAACCAACGCCATCAACGTCGTGGCGGGCGCGGCGGATACCGTAACTCTGCGAAATCTGGGGTTCGATGGTATTGGGACCGGCCTGGACGGGATATACATTACCAGCGCGGGCACAGTTAATATCATGCACTGCACCTTCGAGGGGTTCACACAAAGCAATATCGAAATCAATTCCTCGACCAGTACATTCGTTATCGTGGAAGATTCGACCATGACAGGCGGTCACCAAGGGGTCGTCATTGACGGCTCGTCCGGGCCCGGCCCTGTCACTGCCCTGCTCAAGAATGTAACCATTCAGGACACACAGACCGCATTGAGGACACTGCGCGGGCACATCGACGTTACGAATTCGATATTCCAGAACAACGCTGCTTACGGTGCATATGCACAAGTCGGGTCGATCAATCTGGAGAGCAGCGTATTTTCTTTCAATGGCACTGCGCTGGATGCCGGGTCAGCCGCGTCGATCGCCATTTCCAATGTGGATCTCTTGAACAATGTCGTCGGTATCGGATCGGATGCGGGTATCGTTTCATCGGCGGTAAACAATCGATCGGTTGGTAACGCTGTCCCAGGTATGCCAACTGCGACGGTCTTGGTGCAATAGCCTTTGGGCGATGGCCCGAAAAGCCCCACGGAGGCTCGTCTCTGTGGGGCTTTCTGTTAATACTGCCGATGCTTTAGTAATTGAACTTCCACACACGATGCGTAGTGTCGGAAATGCCTAGCTCACGACATACATCTTTGACTTGGCGACCGCCCTTGACGTCGGCTCGCTTTTTCGACCCTACTGAAAACTAGAGTTACGGTCGCTTCATGCCAGGCCCGTAAGGGCCAAAGAAGGAGCGATGAAGAAGTCGCGATTTACCGAAGAACTGGTCACATCTACTTAGGCCCCAAACTTCAGCTCACTTGGTAAAGACCCGACTTGCTCAGCAGGTAAACTTCGGTAAATTCAGCCAAGATTCCATGATACGGGTCGTGAAAGCGAACCACCTCCACATTCATTGACGAGCTCTCCTGTGCTATTTGCGCAAGGTCGTATCCAAAATGGAAGGTCACCAATGACCCTTCATTATCGATCGGACTGCCGTGGTACTCCGGCTCCGCCAGATGTTCTACGCTCCCATCGGGAAGGTAGCGCGCGCGTCGCTCGCTGGTCACGAGCTCTTTGTACGTTGGGGTTGTAAAAAGATATGCACCACCCGGCTTCAGGGTTCGCGCAACTTCCTTGAAAACAGCCGAGGGGTCGTTGACGTGCTCCATGACATCCTGGCTTATCACAATATCGAGCGAGCCGTCGGCGAATGTCTGCTTTTCGAGATTCTCATTGCGAAAACCGTTGATTTCCGCCCCGGGCGGCTCGGCGATGAAGAACTGGGATGCAATGTAGCCTGGGCAGAGTTGCTTGAGCTTGACCGAAAGCCCTCGCCCCCCGGGAGAAGACTCGTGAATTGTCAGCTCTCTCCAGTTGGGGAAATGTCTGCTGAGGATCAGGGAAAGCGCGCGCTCGCGCGGGATTGAACCACACCCGGAACACAGCAGGTGATCGCGAAACCATTGATAAGCTGCGTTGAATTCCACCTCTGCCTCGCAGATTGGGCAGTAGCCGAGACCGTGATAGACGCGATTGTCCGCTTCCGTACTTTGACTCATATCCATCCTCAAATCCTATTGATTGGTCAATTTGGCCCGCTCAACGGGGTGATGTCCAATAGTCGAGCAGTCGCGCCCGTTCCGTGTCGGAGAAAAAGAAACGCATGTACCGCGTTTCGTAAAGGCTTTCCAGAACCGTCCGAGGGACCAGGAAGTTGTCCATCAAGGCCCGGTAAGCCGCGTTGTAGCCCTTGTCAGCGGCGTCGTTGCTGCGCTTCAGCCTGAAGTTCGGCAGGCCGATGAAATCCGCCAGCGGATGCTCCAGGCTTGCCAGGTTCTCCTGCCGATACAGGAACAGGTCGACTGTCTCGTTGCCGAACCTTATATAGCCACGCTCGTGATCAAATCGGTGGGCGTAGATATCGAGTCCGCAGAAGAACTGGTGATCGAACCAGCCGGTGATCACATCGCAGTCATGCAAAAAGGTATCTTCCAGATGAGCGACGATGCGCTCGACATCCAGTGATCCAGCGGATGTCCGCATCGTGTCGAGGTATTGGAATGCTCCCGAAATCACCCGAGACACCACTTCGCGCGCAGCCGAAATGACACGGACTGGCTTGTCCCTGGCATGGCCCAGGATGTGGGCGTAGGCCATCGAACACTGGGGATAGAGCAGCGCCATGTCGCTCAGCCAGTGCAAGTGCACGACCGGACAGGGGTAGCCCTCCTTCTCCAGGCCTGCCGCGATGGAATAGGAGCCGACCTTGCCGGGCTGGTAAATGTGCAGGTCGGCGTTATACATCCACTCCGTGTCAGCATTGGCAAAACGGTTTTCGTAATAGCCCGCGTAGCAATAGTGGAACTGCGCCTTGTCATCGGACTCCAGCAACAGCTCGGGGTAGCGCCGACGGTAATATCCCGGATCCAGAACGTTGCATCGATCCTGATCGAACAGGCGACCCTCACGGTACCCGTTGTAAACCAGATGCCAGCGCGCCTCCTGCTCACTTTCGAACGCGAGATCCGGCTGGGCGCGCATGTACTCGTGCCAACGGAAGTCGCGCAGGATCGCCTCGGCCCAAGGATTCTGCAGCAGAGTCGCGTTGCGATCGCCGAGGCGCGTGGTACGCCGCAGTGCTGGCGCTATGGCTCCGATGTCCTGCCTTGACAGAAACATTACCCCTACCCCCACATGTTGCATCATGGGCAAGCACTGGCCGAGCTGATAGGTTACAGCAGTTCGTGTTTTATATTTCCCTTTCGCGACAACCGCTATTTAAAGTCGACGTAACGCCCGTTGTCGCACAAGCTGGTGGTATCGCCATCAACCGCGGCGACATAAACATGATAGCGACCAGCAGCTACCCCATGGCCCGGCAAGGTCAGCTCAAATCCGCTGGCGAGCGGAGTCGATGCACCGCCTTGCGCGGCAACCACGTCGGCTCGCTTGATCGAGGGGACCAGCGGTATCTGGAGGTAGCGGCCCTGGACCTTGTCTTCCAGTCGCAACCAATAGACGGGGTTTGTTGCCTGCGGTTCGATGACCCAGCCGGCGACGTAGTGCGGCATGGCAAGGGCCGCCTCGACCGGAGTCGCCGTGAATGCCGCACGGTCAAAGGATTCGATATTGCACTGGGTGAAGGCACCAGCCTTTGGACCAGGCGTAAAGGCCACCGGCTGAACAGCAACGGGACCCGACGCTGCGACTGTAGTCGTCGCCGCCCTTGCCGGGCTCGCACCTTCAGTCGGTGGCTGACTGCCGCCGTTGCAGGCAACCAAGAGGCATCCCGCGGCCAGCGCCGGCACCACGGTGAAAAGGCGGAATGCGTGGCGTGTCCTCATGGATCGAATGCTCCAAATCGTGGCGGTAAATGCTGCGTAAGATGATCTATCCCGCGAAGTCGCCGCGTTGCAGAAGGCGTTGCCAGGTGGCGTGGATGCCGGCGGAAAGCTCCATAACGGGATGCCAATTGAACTCACTTCTTGCGCGCGAAATATCCAACACGATCTCGGCCACATCATAGGCACGCCTCGGCGCATATTCGACCGGCAGCGCCGCACCCGTCGCTTCCCGTACCAGGTCTACGATCTGGTTGAGTGTATGCCCCTGTCCACTGCCCACATTCACCAGTCCGTTCTTGTTGCCGGTGCCTGCGGTCGCGGCGAAATCGATGAGGTCGTCGATGTAAAGATAATCCCGGACGATCTCGCCATCACCCCATATGCGCACCCCTTCGCCCAGGCGTGCCCTGCCCAGGAACGCGGCAATGACGCCTTGTAGCCCGGCACCAGACTGCCGCGGCCCATAGGGATTGGAGGGGCGCAAGATCAGCGGGTCGAGATTGCCAAGCTGCTCGTACATGAGCAGGTAGTTCTCGATCGCGACCTTGACTACGCCATAAGACGAGATCGGGTGCAGCGGGTGGCTTTCCGGGACCGGCTGCTGCCGCGGGTCACCGTAGACCGTGCCACCCGAGGAGAAATACACCAGCCGGCGTTGTCCCGCAGCGATCATGGCGGCGCACAGGTTTACGGCGCCCACCAGGTTGGTCTGGACGTCCGCTACCGGATCCATGTTCGAAGTGCTGGGCACCGTGGAGCTGGCCAGATGAAAAACGATATCCACTCCCTCAATCAGCGAGGGAAGCAGCGATTTGTCGAGCAGATCGCCGATCACGTAATCCACGCCGCGCCAGTCGACATCGGCCCTAGCGGGCGACGGATCCAGCACGCGGGTCCTGTAGCCCATAGCGCGCAGCCGTTCGACCAGACTGGAGCCGAGGAATCCATTGCCACCAATCACAAGTGCCCGCACTAATTACTCCCCGGCTTGCCGGGCATCGGTTATGCCCAGGTGTTTGCGCACTTGCTGGCGATAGGCTGCCGCGAATTTGACCGACTGAGCGCTCAGCGGATACATCGACCGCGCCGATTCCTGCAGTTCGACCACTTCCCGGTAATGCATCTCGGCGGCCATCCCCTGCGTCACGCTACCGGAGTGCCTACGGTGACAATTGCACACGACGGGAGCGTAGAAGATCTTGCCGGCACGCAGCAGGTGCAGATAGACCACCCAATCACCCGCCACCTTGTAGCGCGAGATTTCTTCCAGCTTCCCGTTCATCACATCGAGCAGAGGCTGCCGCCTGAAGAGCACGGCGCTTACATTAGGTATCGTATTCTTGATAGCCAGCGCCGCATCCACCTCGGTTGCGCCGTCGACCACATAGGAGCGGCTCCAGCGTTCCATCGACAAGTCATTGGTGTAAGACCGGTAGTCCATCATCACCTGCCTGCCGTGCTCGTCGATGGCCTCCGACTGGCAATACCCCAGCACTACGTCCGGATCGCCTAGCATGCCTTCGAGCAGGCGTTCCAGGAAATCCGGTTTGGCAAGATCATCTGCCTCGGCAATCCACACAAAATCGCCACGCGCCAGCTGCACCCCACGCTGCCACTGCCGGAAGACCGAGCCGCTGTTGGCATGATTGACGACGATACGCGGCTCGGGATGCGTCGTTTGTCTGAGCCGCTGCATGGTCTCGATACTATCGTCACTCGATCCATCATCAAGAAAGATGATCTCGTAGACCGGTACAGTCTGTGCCGTGATGCTGGCCAGCCGCGCGGACAGATAATGCGCATAGTTGAAATTGGGGACGACCACGGAAACCCGCGGTACCTGCATGCCACCGTATTTCAACAGATCGAGGACATAGGAGCGGAACGAAAATTCCGCATCGACAATACGATTGCCAATCTCGCCCAGACGGCTGCGTTCGACATCGTCATTTAGCAGGGACATGATGGCCCCGGCGTACTTCTCGACATCAAACGCGGGAACCACGACGCCACCGCCGCGTGCCACCAGGTCCGAACCGCCGCCAGTACCCGCAAAAGCCACTACCGGAGTGCCTACAGACAGGCTTTCGAGCACCACCGAGGGAAACGGATCTTCCCGCGACGCAAGTGCATAGAGATCGGCCCCGGCGTAGTAGTCGTCGGTCTGGAAATCCATGCCGACAAAGTGGAACCGCGAGGTCAACCCTCCTTTTGCCAGCGCAGCCGCGTTCTCGCTTTCAAGCGATACGTCGGTGTGTCCGACCCATACAAAATGCACGAAAGGATCGGCCTTGCAGCAAATGGCTGCTGCGCTTAGCAGAAGATCCACTCCCTTGCGCCGATCAGCATAACCGACCGCCAGCACGATCCGGGCTTCGCCGGGCAAGCCCAGCTTCTCGCGCAGGTTGGCCCGTGCGCCCGTCAGGTCGGTCTCGCCACGGTACTTGCTGCGCGTGAAAAGTCCCTGGGGCCGCAGCACCGATTTGCTGGCCAACACATCACTGTCGACGAAGCCCTTCAGTCCCTCGGCCACGGCTTTCGAGGGGAGCACGACTTTATCCGAATACGTCACCAGATCAAGGATCGCCGACTCAAGTCCGTAATCGCGAATGAGTTTGGGCAACTCATGTACCAGAGTGATGACGTGGACCCCGGCTGCCGCGATCGCCCGGGTGATTCGGCCGGATACCGCCGTGTTGGCTATCACCAGCTCCACGCCCGACTGGCGCAGGCGAACGAGAAACGAACCCAGCTCCGACGAGGGCATAGCGGACAAGTCATGAATCTGTGCAACTTCCGCAAAAGAAGCTGCCAGCTGTCCACCACCCATCAGCAACACATCGACCTGCATGCCAAGGCCATTCTTCAATTCACGCGCCAAGTTCAGGGCGAGGTACTGTGCACCATGTGCGTGAGCGTCATGGGACACAATGGCCACATGACGCTGCTTCGCAAGGAGATGAGCCCCTGGCTTGACCTGTAGCGCCTGGCGGGTCTGATCGAGGTAGGCATAGCCGTAACGGCGATCGGGCTCCAGATAGGCACCTTCCGCCCACTCGTTCCACGCATTGATGAACACCAGACGCTCGCCCACCACCGGATGCTGGCGGGCATAGTCGATGGCAAGATCCAGCCACGCGCGATAACGCGCCGGAGTGGCATTGGCGAAGGTGTAGCCCTTGCCAGGCTTGCGCGCCTCGTTGTCCCAGGAGGGGAAGACGCCGCGGATCATGTCGAAACCCGGTGCTTTGTGCTCGCGGGCGCGCTCGATTACGTCGTCATATTCGATCACATAGCCCGAGTACTCGGAATTGACGATCTGCAGCTTGTCGTTGATTGGGTCCAGGCCCCGCGCAAGCTTGTGTGGCGGAAACTCGATCGCCACGTCGAAACCGAAGGTGCGCGGATCCTCTACGTCGAACTGCACCATGGCAAGCACGATTTCGCCGATTCCGACCTTGCGGCAATGCTCCCGCCAGCGCTGCTGGGTGGCCTTGGCATCAGGCAGAAGGGATGGACGATAGAGCACAATCAACGGCTTGCCGTGGAGCCGGATATAACGAGGATCGCGCAGCAGTGGCTCCAGCGCGGTGATGAAGGCAAGATCGTCCTCAGGGGAATGATTCTGGCCGATCAGGATGTCCTGGTCCATGCCGTCCCAGCGACGGCTCCAGTTCTCGTTGGCCCAGCAGATGCAGAACGGAAAGTCGATATCCTTGTTGTCGAGGAATTGCTGCAGTGGTTTTTCCAGCAGGCGTCGACCACCAAACCAGTAGTAGTGGAAACAGAAGCCCTGCAGGCCGTAATGCCTGGCCAGTTCGACCTGACGACGCATGACATCGACCAGCCGCAGATCGTAATACCCGAGCTCGCCGGGCAAGCGTGGCTGGTAGTGCCCGACGAATTGGGGCACAGCCTTGGAAACATTGGTCCACTCGGTAAAGCCGCGTCCCCACCAAGCGTCGTTCTCGGGAATGGGGTGGAACTGCGGCAGATAGAAGGCAATCGCACGCACATCGATGCAGGACAGGTCGGCCTGCCTGTCGTCCATGGCCACATACTCGCTTGCCACCTTGCCGGCAGCCGCATTGAGTTCATTGAGCACATGGCTGGCGAGACTGTCTCCCGCGCCGAAAGGGGATGGCTGCTGTGATTGCAGTGGTGACGAGGCTGCCGACGAGTCGCGCAGGTCCGTGAGACCTCGATGGGCCTCAAACGCCTGCCAAGCCCGATAGGCGCGGGTATTGCGTATCAAAGGTGCCAGCGCACGGAACACTCTGCCTTTCAGAGCTAGGCGCCGATGCGTCGGCAACGGCAACTTCTCGTAACTGAATTTCACGCCACGCCCCAACATCGCTTTCCAGGTTCGCGGCGTGAGCGCCTTGCGAATCCAGCGCAGCGGCGCGGTGATTCGCCAACTGGTCGACGACTTCAGTTGATGGATCAAGGCCTCTCGGCTACCCAGCTCGGCGACGAGCCGCTCAACCTGGATATTCCGCTCGCTCAGTACGTGCTGCAACCCATCCAGACGGTTGCGCAATTCGATGGCAACGTCTTCGATGTGCTTCATGGTGCTGGCGCCAGACTCCACCTCGCTTTGCAGGTTCGCCTTCAGCGCCGCGTCGAGGACGGCCAAGCGCTGCTCCATCTGGTCGACCGCACTCGCACTCGATTCCGCTACGCTGTGCACATGAGCCTTCAGCTCCGTATCGCGCGAGACCAAACGCTGATCCACCTGCGACAACACCCTCTCCAGCGATTCACCGAAGGTGCGTGCCTGGTTTTGCGTGTCCGTTCGCAGGGAGTCGATTTGACCGACAAGCGAACCGCATGTGGCGCCCAGCTCGGCCAGTACCGACTGTTGACGTTCAATTCGAGCCTTCATCTCGCCCGCGATAGTGGCGAACTGCACTTCGGTAGCTGCGGCCCGCTTTGACAGATCGTAGAACGTGCTTTCCAGAGCACCCATCCTTGCTTCGCTCGCCACTTCCCGCTCCTCATCCTTATGCGCCTTCTCGCGCAATTCCTTCTGCAATGCGGTGAACCCCTGCCCCAAATGATCCATCCCCCCCGCCATGCTGCTGACGATGGTACCGATCTTCATGGCCAACAGATCATGGCTGCCGGAAATCGACTTGCCGATGTCTTCTGCAAGCTTCTCATAATTGACAGCCAAGATTGCAGCTTCATGTATCGGGAGCGTTATAGCGGCGCCAGCTTCCGCCACTTGGGCTCTGGCTTCGGCCTGCCAGCGCAGTTTGATGAGCTGGTCGACGTGCTCGGCATACAAGCCAGCCACGCTTCGATAGGTCTTTTCCAGTCGGGAAATGGCAGTCCAGGTCTTCTCGTCCCTGCTTATGGCAAGGCACGCCTGATAAAGCTTATCGGCAAGCTCAGGCATCTCATCGTCGGCATCCCCTTCTTCCACAGAATCTGTGACATGGTGGCGGCGCCCCTTATTGAGAAAGGCGCCCACTTCGGCGCTAGCCGCTTCTGGCGTCACTGGCCATGTGATCTCCAGCTCGACGGCAACACGCTGCATCGTCCCTCGCCAGTCAGCCAATAGCTCGTCGTAGGTGATCAGCGTCCTGCGCTCATGCCGGCTCGCGGCCTCAGCCTCCATCAGGTATTGCACCCACATCAGATACAGTGGCCCACGCACCCAGTTGTTGCGCACGTGCAGCGAATCGACCACTTCTCTTGGATTGCGGACCACGAACAGACAGTCCACCGCGTAGCCGAGCCCCCGCAAGGCATTGATCCAGACCGGTGCGGTCAGGCACATCCGCGGATCCTTGATCGCCCACAGCAGACCCGGACGGAAATCCTGTTGGATCAGCGCCTGGATCTGAGCGAATGCTTGTCCGGCGGCTTCGGTGTCCTGCCAGGACTGAGGCATTTCGCGCATGTCGTACCAGGTGCGCCCTAGCCCTTCGAGCAATGCATCGTTTATGCGTACAGCCTCGGCATGCTCCCAGAAACCGTCGGGATTGTCGGGGCCGGGCTCAACCAAGTTGTCGCCGAGGTTTGCTCCGAGCAGATTCAATACTCGCGTGGCAGCCGACGTGCCGCTGCGGTGCATTCCAAGCACCAGCAGAACTCGCGACTGTTCTTGCCGAGCTGTCATGACTGCATCTCCGCTGCACTCGTGATCTGGATCGCAGGAGCGATATCGAGGTCGATAGTCGTTGTCGCCAGTCTGCCCGGCTCGTGAATGACTTTGAACATCACGGCATCGACCCAGCGATCGAGGTAGACCTCTTCCTCGTTGAGGCAGCCTTGCACGCCCGCATTCAAGAAATAGGCACCTGAGGCAAACATGCAGGGAAACCGGAAGCGCACCTCGATCACGGTTCCGGCATCTACATAGGCAATGCTATCCCCTGCCCATGAGGTTACGCATCCGGCCAGGTCGAGTCCGGTGATGTTCTTGATCAGCATTCCGCAGCGGATTGCCGAAGCGTTGCGGTCGAACCGAACTCGATAGGTATAAATGTAATCGCGCCGGGCCTTGAGCACGTTGACGCGTCGACCATCGAGCGTCTCGATGTGCGGATCCTCGATTGCCGCGGCGATGGCGTCGTAACGATACGTGCTCTTGGGCAGCATGCCCTCCTCGAAATAGGATTCGTCATCCGCGTCGAGGGACTCTGTGGCACCGTCAGGTACCGTGATGACAGGTTCGACCAACGCATCCGTCGAACCTTCGATACCCGATTGCGGAGTATCCGTCTCGCTGCCGTTCCGGATCGCCGCGCGAATGGTCGCAAACTTGTCTGATGGCGAGTACAGGATTTTCTGGTAACGCGAAACGATATATTTCGGACTGCCCATGGCGAGCAGTTCGCCGCTGTCGAGCAGCACTGCACGGTTACACAGTTCCACCACCGTGCTGGCCGAATGCGACACGAATAGAATCGTGGCACCGTCTTCGCGAATCCGGTTGATCCGGGCAAAACACTTGCGCTGAAAAGCCTCGTCACCCACCGACAAAGCCTCGTCCACGATCAGAATGTCTGGCGTAACGTTGATCGCTACGGCAAAAGCCAGCCGCACGTACATACCGCTGGAATAAGTGCGTACCGGGCGCTCCATGAAATCGCCGATTTCCGCGAAGGCAGCTATGGAGTCGAAGCGCTGCTCGATCTCCTCCCAGCTCAGCCCTAGCACCATGCCGTTGAGGAAAACATTTTCGCGACCAGTGAATTCCGGATTGAAACCAGAACCCAGCTCGAGGAGCGCGGCCACGCGACCGTTGACGTTGACCTGCCCGGCGGTCGGGGTCTGGGTGCCGCAGATGATCTGCAGCAGGGTGGACTTGCCTGAACCGTTGCGACCGACGATGCCAAGCGTCTCGCCGCGCTCCACGTTGAAGGACACATCGCGTAACGCAACGAACTCCTGGTACCAGCGCTGTTTGTTTCGTCGGGACAGCATTTGCAGCAAACGATGATGCGGCTGGGCGTATACCGGAAACGCCTTGCTGATGTTGCTGATTTCGATGGCATGCACTTCAGAGGACATCAGAGAATCCCTTGCGGGTTTTCTGGAACCACCAGAAACCGGTCCAAGCGAACAGCAGACTTACCAAACTGTAGACACCCAGCCCGATCCAGTCGGGCATATTCCCCCAAACCATCACCGCGCGCGCCTGCTCGATAATGAAGGTGGCCGGATTGGCCATGATCACCGGCTTGAATTCAGGTGGAAGGTTTTCGGTCGAATAGAACACCGGGGCAAGGAACATCAGGGCAGTAGTCAGAATACCTACGGTCTGGTTGACGTCGCGCATGAATACGCCCACCGATGCCAGAAACCAGCTAGCTCCGAGAATGCCGATCACAAACGGCAATATCACTAGCGGCAGAAAAAGCACGGTGAGGTGGGGTATGCCAACCAGCAGAATATAGGCCAGCAGCCATACGAGGAGACTGACCATGGCATGAAAAACAGAAGCCCCCATGCCAACCACAGGCAGTATTTCCAATGGAAATACCACACGCTTGACGTAACTGGTATTGCTGATTATCAGTGTCGGGGCACGATTGATATTGTCCGAAAAAATCGCGTACACGATCATGCCGATGAACAGCACGATAGCGAAGTTGGCCTTGCCGGCACCCGCAGTGCCGGCCCACCGCGAGTGAAATACGGTAGTGAATACGAAGGTATACACCAACAGCATCAGCAAGGGATTGAAGAACGACCACGCCAAGCCCATGAACGAGCCGCGATAACGGCCAACCACTTCGCGCACCGTCATTTGTCTGATCAGTGCCCGGTGTTGCCATACGGTTTTCACCATGGCCCATGGCGTAGTCGACTGTCGGGAATGTGGATCCAATGTTTGTACTCCTGCAGGCGCATCCAAAAATCGCACCGGAACTTGCTATCTCAGCCCAAAGCATCCACAAGTTCGGCTCTTAGATCCGCCACATCTTCTACCCCTACGGAGAGCCGCACCAATCCGTCGCTGATGCCCAACCGCTTGCGGTTGGCCGCCGGCACCGAAGCGTGGGTCATGATTGCCGGATGCTCGATCAGGCTCTCGACGCCACCGAGCGACTCGGCCAGCGCGAACAACTCGCAACGCTCCAGCATGCGCTTGGCTTTTTTCAGGCCGCCCTTCACCTCGATGCTGATGATGCCGCCGAAGCCGTCCATCTGGCGCTTGGCCAGGGCATGCTGCGGATGGCTCTTGAGGCCGGGATAGATCACCTGCTCCACAGCTGGGTGCTTTTCCAACCACTTCGCTAGTTCCAGTGCGCTTTGGCAATGCGCCTTCATGCGCAGATGCAGTGTCTTCAGGCCTCGCATGGCGAGGAACGAGTCGAACGGTCCGGCGACGGCGCCGACCGAGTTCTGCAGGAAGCCCATCTGCTCGGCCAGTTCCTTGCTGCGAGCGACCACGATGCCCCCAACCATGTCTGAATGGCCATTGAGGTATTTGGTGGCCGAATGCAGCACCAGATCCGCACCGTATTCCAGCGGGCGTTGGATCATGGGCGAGCAGAACGTGTTGTCGACAACCAGGATCAAGTTGTGTTTCTTCGCGAACGCAGCAACCTTGGTCAGGTCGACCAGCTTCAACATCGGATTGGTCGGCGTTTCGGCCCAGATCATCCGCGTGTTGGGCTTGAGCGCCGCCTTCATGGCAGCGGCGTCGTTCAGATCGATGAAGCTGAAATCCAGCCCGGCCGAACGCCGTCGCACCTTTTCGAACAACCGGTAGCTGCCACCGTAGAGGTCGTCCATCGCGATGACGTGGCTGCCCGAATCGAGCAGATCCAGCGCTGTCGCCGCTGCGGCCAGACCGGAGGCAAACGCGAACCCGGCCGCGCCACCCTCAAGATCGGCCACGCAGCGTTCGTATGCCATGCGCGTAGGATTTTGCGTGCGGGAGTACTCGTAGCCTTTGTGCTTGCCGGGACTTTCCTGCACATAGGTCGAGGTAGCGTAGATCGGCGTCATGATCGCGCCGGTGCTGGGATCCGGATGCTGGCCGGCATGAATGGCCCGAGTTCCCATGCCGTGTTGGCTACGCTTTGCAACAGTTTTCATTGCTGTCCTCGCAACCCGTCGGGTGGGCCGCCATGTATTTTGAAAGTCCGCCATCTTAGCTTCTATGCCAGTAGTTGCCGAATAACGCCGATGCTTAGCGTTCATGTGGGAATGGGCAAACTGCGGCCTTTGTAGACCGGAATGCCCTGCCGATAGCCTCCGGGCGCTTGGTCACCAAGGCAAGAACGGGCATCATTTACCGCTTGCCGGGCGGCTAGCGACCCAGCATGCCTCCTTATGTCAAACCATGGACGTACTTGATGAACACCCCATTCACAGGGATCAAAACACTTCTGGTCACCGGCGGTGCCGGTTTTATCGGTGCCAATTTCGTCCTGCAGGCGGTGGCGGACGGCTTGCACGTGATCAATCTGGACAAGCTGACCTATGCCGGCAACCTGGACACGCTCAGCTCGCTGAAAGAAGCCCCTGCCCACACGTTCGTCCAGGGCGACATTGGCGATCGCGAGCTGATCGCAAAGCTACTGTCCGATCATCGTCCCGATGCCATCGTGAATTTCGCCGCCGAATCGCATGTGGACCGCTCGATCGATGGTCCCGCCGAATTCGTGCAGACCAATGTGGTCGGCACGTTGGGCCTGCTGGAAGGTGCGCGCGACTACTGGCGCAGTCTCGACGGCGCCGCCCGCGATGCGTTCCGTTTCCTGCACGTGTCGACCGACGAGGTCTACGGCTCGCTCGGCACCGAAGGCAAGTTCACCGAAACCACGCCCTACGCACCGAACTCGCCGTACTCTGCCTCGAAGGCGGCCTCGGATCATCTGGTACGCGCGTTCCAGCACACGTACGGCCTGCCCACGCTCACCACCAACTGCTCGAACAACTACGGGCCGTACCAGTTCCCTGAAAAGCTCATTCCACTGATCATCCAGAAGGCGCTGGCCGGCGAACCGCTGCCTGTCTACGGCGACGGCAAGAACATCCGCGACTGGCTGTTCGTGGGCGATCACTGCAGCGCGATCCGCCGGGTGCTGGAAGCGGGCCGCATCGGTGAGACCTACAACGTGGGCGGCAATGCCGAACGGGAGAACATCGCGGTGGTGAAGACCATCTGCACGCTGCTCGATGCGCGCCGCCCGCTGTCCGATGGTCGTGCCCGCGAGTCGCTGATCACCTACGTCAAGGATCGTCCCGGCCACGATCGACGCTACGCGATCGACTCCAGCAAGCTGCAGAACGAACTGGGCTGGCGGCCATCGCAGACGTTCGAAAGCGGTATAGCGCAGACGGTGGACTGGTATCTCGCCAATCAGCCGTGGAGCCAGCGCGTGCTCGACGGCAGCTATCGGATGGAGCGCCTGGGGTCATGAGCAGCACCCAGAAAGGCATCATCCTCGCCGGCGGCTCCGGCACCCGGCTGCACCCGATCACCCGCGCGGTTAGCAAGCAGCTGCTGCCGGTGTATGACAAGCCGATGATCTACTACCCGCTGGCCACCTTGATGCTGGCGGGCATCCGCGAAGTGTTGGTGATCAATACCCCGCATGAGCAGGCGATGTTCCAGCGCCTGCTGGGCGACGGATCGCAGTGGGGCCTCGACATCCGCTATGCGGTGCAGCCGTCGCCGGATGGCCTGGCGCAGGCCTTCACCATCGGCCGCGATTTCGTCGATGGCAAGCCGGCTTGTCTGGTATTGGGCGACAACATCTTCTATGGCGGGGGCCTGACCGAACGGCTGAAGCACGCAGCGGCACGCGATCACGGCGCCACGGTGTTCGGCTATTGGGTGAAGGACCCGGAACGCTACGGCGTGGCCGAGTTCGATGCCGCAGGCCGGGTGATCGGACTGGAGGAAAAACCAACCCAGCCGAAGTCCCATTACGCGGTGACGGGTTTGTATTTCTACGATGGTCGCGTCTGCGATTACGCAGCGGCACTGAAACCCTCGGCCCGCGGTGAACTGGAAATCACCGACCTCAACCGCTGCTACCTCGACGACAACTCGCTGCATCTGGAACAGCTCGGCCGTGGCTTCGCCTGGCTCGACACCGGTACCCATGAGTCGCTGATGGAAGCCGGCAACTACATTGAGACAATCGAGAATCGCCAGGGCCTCAAGGTGTGCTGTCCGGAAGAAATCGCCTACGTCAACGGCTGGATTAACGCCGAGCAATTGCTGGCACTGGCCGCGCCGCTGGCCAAGACCGGTTACGGCCAATACCTGGAGCAGCTGATCAAGCAGGGGCCGGTACGATGAAGGTGATCGAAACCGCGTTACCCGGTGCGCTGATTCTCGAACCGCAGGTGTTCGGCGATGCGCGCGGCTTCTTCTACGAGAGCTACAACGAGGCGAAGTACCTCGCTGCCGGTGTCGACCATCGCTTCGTTCAATCCAACGTCTCGCGCTCAGCCAAGGGCGTATTGCGCGGCCTGCATTACCAGTGGCCGAACCCGCAAGGCAAACTGGTCAGTGTGCTCGAAGGCGAGGTGTATGACGTGGCGGTGGATATCCGCCGCGGCTCGCCTACGTTCGGCAAGTCGGTGGGCGTGATGCTGACGGCCGACAACCATCGCCATTTCTGGGTGCCGGAAGGCTTCGCGCACGGCTTCTGCGTGCTGTCCGAATTCGCCACCTTCACTTATCAGTGCACCGCGCTGTACGACGCCAAGGCCGATGCCGGCATCCGCTGGAACGATGCCGACCTCGCTATCGACTGGCCACTGAGCGCGCCGCTGCTGTCGGACAAGGATGGCAAGACGCCGCTGCTGAAAGACGTCGCACCCGAGCGCTTGCCGATTTTCACGTCATGAGAATCCTGCTGCTCGGCGCCAATGGTCAGCTTGGCCGTACGTTCCTCGAGCACGCCGGCCAGATCGCAGGTGCAGAAGTCATCGCTGCCAGCCGCGACGGCGTGCTGACTACCGGCGGCTATGGCGAGGTCGCCGATCTTGCCGAACCAGCCAGCCTACCCGTCCTGCTCGACCGTGTGCAGCCCGACGTGATCATCAATACCGCCGCCTATACCGCTGTCGATCGGGCTGAGCAGGAGGAGGCGCTGGCCACCCGCGTCAACGGCGAAGCGGTCGGCATGCTCGGCGCATGGGCCGCGGCGCACGGCACCCTTGTGATGCATTACTCGACCGATTACGTATTCGACGGCGGCCAGTCGCAGCCGTATGCCGTCGAGGCGCCCACCGCCCCGCTGGGCGCCTATGGCCGCAGCAAGCTGGCCGGCGAACACGCATTGCGCGGCAGCGGTGCCGACCATCTGACGTTTCGCACGGCGTGGGTGTATGCCGCACATGGCCAGAACTTCCTGCGCACCATGTTGCGGCTCGGCGCCGAGCGCGAGGAACTGCGCGTGGTGGCCGACCAGCATGGCGCACCTACCGACACCACGCTGATCGTCAACGCCAGCCTGGTGGCACTCGCTTGCTGGCAACACGCCGATCCAGTACAGCGTCGGCAGCTCAGCGGCACTCATCATCTGGTCGCCAGCGGCGCCACCACCTGGCATGGCTTCGCCAGCGCGATCTTCGAGCAGGCCGCTGCGCATGGGCTGATCCAGCGGCAACCGCGCGTGATCCCGATCGCCAGCGCTGAATTCCCCACTCCGGCAGTGCGCCCGGCGTGGTCGCTGCTGGACAATCGCGGCTTCCAGCAGCATTTCGATTTTCCGCTGCCCGATTGGCGGCACGGTCTGAGTGATGTCATCCGCCAGCTGGCCACTTCAGGATCCTGAGTCATGTTGATACCCCTCATCCTCAGCGGCGGCAGCGGCACCCGGTTGTGGCCGGTCTCACGCAAGAATCTGCCCAAGCAATTTCTCGCGTTGGCCGGCAAGGGCACGCTGTTCCAGCAGACCATCTCGCGCACCCGCCAGCTGCCTGGCGTAGCGGCACCGATCGTGGTGGCCAGCGAGGATCATCGCTTCCTCGCCGCCGACCAGCTGCTGGAAGCCGGTATCGAGGACGCGACCATCGTGCTGGAGCCGCTGGCCCGCAACACCGCGCCGGCGATCGCGCTGGGTGCTTTGCAGGCGCTGCAGCGCGATGCCGACGCCGTACTGCTGGTGTTGCCGGCCGACCACCTGATCGGCAATACCACCGCCTTTGTCGACGCGGTGAAACAAGCCATGCCGCTGGCCGCGCAGGGCTGGCTGGTGACGTTCGGTATCCGGCCGGATCGTCCGGAAACCGGCTTCGGTTATATCCGTCGCGCCGAGGCGATCGGCAGCGATGGCTACCGGGTTGAGCAGTTTGTCGAGAAGCCTGGCCTGAGTACTGCCGAGTCGTATCTCGCCGATGGCGGCTACGACTGGAATTCCGGCATGTTCCTGTTCAAGGCCTCACGCTACCTGGAAGAATTGGCCGCGCACGCGCCGGCAATGCTTGCCGCCGTGCGCGAGGCGCATGCCAAGGCGTCCACCGATCTGGATTTCGTGCGGATCGATCGCGACGCTTTCGCGCAGGTGCCGGACGATTCGATCGACTACGCGGTGATGGAAAAGACTCGGCACGCCGCCGTGATTCCGGTCAGCTGTGCATGGAGCGACATCGGCTCGTGGTCGGCGCTGTGGCTGACCGGCGACAAGGATGCACAAGGCAATCTGCGCGAAGGCGACACGATGGCGATCGACACGCGCAACTCGTTATTGCGCTCACACGACCGCCATCTGATCGCCACTGTCGGCGTCGACGACCTGATCGTGGTCACCACGCCCGATGCCACTCTGGTGGCTCATCGTGATGCCGCGCAGGACGTCAAGAAGATCGTCGAGCAGCTCAAGGCTGCAGGACGCAGCGAGCATTCGCTGCATCGGGTGGTGCATCGGCCATGGGGCAGTTACGACTCGCTGGAAGCGGGTGAACGATTCCAGGTCAAACGCATCCAGGTCAAACCGGGCGCCAGCCTGAGCCTGCAGAAACATCATCATCGCGCCGAGCACTGGATTGTTGTCTCCGGCACCGCTGAAGTCACCTGTGACGACAAGGTGTTCCTGCTCGGCGAAAACCAGAGCACCTACATCCCGCTCGGCAGCAAGCATCGCCTGCGCAATCCGGGCAAGGTGGCGCTGGAACTGATCGAGGTGCAGTCCGGCAGCTATCTCGGTGAAGACGACATCGTGCGTTACGACGACGTTTACGGCCGCGCCTGACGCCGGTCGAGATTAGGACGGCCAGCACGTCTATCGAAGCCGGCGGTATCGAAACCGGCGGCGCCTAAGCCGCCGAGCGGCAACCGGCGGATGCCCCAGCCGCGCTCACACGTTTTCAGGGGCCTGCCCTGCTCGTCCAACAAGTAGGCGCGCAGGGGTGGTGCCACAGCCCAGACCGACCAATTCCACTCGCAGCGCGCTGGCGTTCATCAAGCCTGCTTGTCCCTGCGGACGGTGATCGCCTCACCGGTGTAGTCGATGCCCTGCTCCACCTTGGCGTCGAAATCCGACGCCGTCGGCGTCGGGCCGGAAATCCAGCGGATGTTGAAACGACGTGTCACCGGCATGCCGGGATAGCTGCCTTCGCGCTTGCCGATACTGAGCATGCCGCTGGCCTCGTCGTAGCTGAGCGGGATGCGCGAGTACGCACCGTGCTCGTAGTCGTAGGTCGTGCCCTGATCCTCGTACAGCGAGAACGTGCCATCGGCGCCGGTGTAGACGGTCAGCGTGATCGGCGCGGCCGGCCTCTCGCCGGTGTACTGGCGCGCCGGGCCGATCGGCACGATGGCACCGGCGCGCACGAACAACGGCATGCGCTCCAGCGGCGCATCGGCCTTGATTGTGTTGCCGCCCTCGTAGCGCTTGCCGGTGTGGAAGTCGTACCAGCCGCTGCCGGCCGGCAGGTAGACGTCGCGGCTGCGTGCCTCGTACTCGGTCACCGGAGCGACCAGGAAGGCCGGGCCGAACATGTACTCGTCGTCGATGTCGCGCACTTTGACGTCGTTCGGAAAATCCATCACCAGGCCGCGCATGATGGTGCCGTCGCGGAAGTAGGTGTCGGCCGCCAGCGTGTAAATATACGGCATCAGGCGATAGCGCAGTTTGTCGTACCAGGCCAGCGCGTTATAGACGTCCGAACCGACCGGCGCGAGATTGTAGATCTCGCGGTTAACGCCTTGCCCGTGCGAGCGGAACAACGGCATGAACGCACCGAACTGGAACCAGCGCAGGTTGATCTCGCGCCACTCCTTCAGATCTTTCGCGTTCGGTTTTTCGTAGCGCGTCTCCAGTGCATAGCCGCCGATGTCGGTGGTCCAGTTGGGGATACCTGACAGCGAGAAGTTGATGCCTGCGGAGATCTGGTCGCGCAGGTTGCTCCAGCGCGCCACCACATCGCCGCTCCAGCCCGCCGCTGCGTTGCGCTGCTCGCCCGCGAACATGGAGCGGGTGAGGATGAATACGCGCTTGTCCGGATATGACTCGCGGCTACCCTGGTAGACGCCTGTGGTAGTCATCAGCGGATAGGAGTTGAAGAACGCCGCGCCCGGACCTTGCGCGGTCGGGCCCATGCGCAGCTTGCGCTCGTCGATGTCGAGATTGGATTCGATGTCCGGCTCGGTGGCGTCCATCCACCAGGCATCGACGCCGAGGTCGCCGAGATTCTCGCGGATCTGCCGCCAGTAGATCTGCCGCCCTTCGGGCGAATACGGATCGTAGAACGAGCTGAGGTAGCCCGGGCCGACCCAGTCCTTGGCGCCGGCTTCGACATTGCGGCGATACATGTGACCCTTGGCGTCGAGCTCCTTGTAGTTCGCAGTGGTCGGGTAGAACTTCGGCCACACCGAGATCATCAGGTTCGCATGTTCGGCATGCACCTTGTCGATCATGCCCTTCGGGTCGGGAAAGCGCGCCTTGTCGAACTGGTGCGAACCCCAGGCATCGTCCTTCCAGTAGCGCCAATCCTGCACGATGTTGTCCAGCGGCAGCTGCAGCTCGCGGTAGCGCTTCACCACGCCGAGCAATTCATCCTGCGTCAGATAATGATCGCGGCTCTGCCAGAAGCCGTACGCCCAGCTCGGCAACATCACCGACTTGCCGGTGATATCGCGGTAACCACCGATGACGTCGTCCAGGTTGTTGCCTCCGATGAAGTAGTAGTCGACCGCGTGGCCCAGCTCGGAGGACAGCGACAGCTCGTTCTGCTCGGCTGCTGGCAACGGATCCTGATGATCGAGCGCGATGTAGCCCGACTGCGGTGTCCACTCGATGCGGATCGCATGCTTCTCGCCGGGCTTCATCGCCACGGAGAAATCGCGGTACCACGGGTTCCAGCTCTGCCGCCAGTCGTCCAGCACCAGCTTGTCGTCGACATACAGTTTGAAGTAGCCGCTGACGTACAGGCGGAACTTGTGCAGACCGGCCACATCGGACGCCACCGCACCCTTCCACTCCACCGTCTGGCCTGGTCCGCCGGTGATGCCCTTGTCGTCCTTGAGCTGGTCCGGCCAGTGCTTAAGATCCTTGATGTACTCGTAGTTGACCGCGGACTCGACCCGGCTGAGCTTGAGCTTGCCGTCGACGTAGTAGTTCGCAGTGAGGCCGCCCGGCTTGCCGTCGGCGTCGAACACTTTCAGCTGCTTGTCCGGCATCTGATACGGGCGGGGATCGCCGAAACGGGTGATCGAGTTGTTGTCCCACAGCAGACCGTAGTTGCGGCTGGACACCACGAACGGGATGCCGATGTCCATATTGTGCTGGGCCAGTTCGACGTCCTTGCCCTTGTAATTCATCGTGCCCTTCTGATGCTGGCCCAGGCCGTAGAACGCCTCGTCGTCGGGCGAGGCGAACTGCTGGCGCACGGCGTAGAACGCCTTGTCGTCTACTTTCGCCGGCGTGAACGTGCGTCCGTTCGGCTGCTCGGCCAGGATGACTTTGCCGTCCTTGTCGAGAAACTGCACGGCCCCGGTGGCGGTCGCCACGTCGGCGGTGATCGCGGCGGTTTTCAGGCGCACGTGGCCGGCATCGCTGCTCACGGTGAACTGCTTGCCGCCACCGCTCTTCACCGCCATCAAGCTGGCCGGCAGGTCGAAGCCGCCGCCGGGAATCGCGGTGACGTGGATGATCTTGTCGCCGACCACCTCAAGGCGAACCTGCTTCGTCGCACCGCCGACATCGACGATTACGCCATCGGCGATCTGCCGGAATGTCGCCTGAGCTGCGCTACTGTCATGGGAGTCTGCGGCTTGGGTCGAGCCGCTGTTGGCGCTGCAACCGGACACCAGGCCGATGGCGAGCAGGCCGGCCAGCATATTCATGGGAATGCGATACATGATTCAGTCTCCAAGCGTCAGGTCGGCTGACAGCGGGGTGTGGTTCGAGGCATCGCCCACGTAGACCTTGAAACGGCCCGGGTCGACCTGCCATGCGTGCTGCTTCACGTCGTAGTACGCGAACGAGCGGCGATCCAAGGTGAGCGTGACGTGTCCGGTCTGGCCCGGCTGCAGCCGCACTTTGCGGAACGCCTTCAGCTCGCGCGCCGGCCGCGCCACTTTGGCCGACGGATCGCCCACGTATACCTGCGCCACCTCGGCGCCAGCACGCTGGCCGGTGTTGGTCACGTCGAACGACACGCTCACCGTGTCGCCGGCCTTCGCCGTGGCTGGCGACAGCTGCAGGTTGGCGAACGCGAACGTGGTGTAGGAAAGCCCGTAGCCGAATGCGAACAGCGGCTGTGCTTTCTCCGGATACGAGGTGTACCAGCGGTAGCCCAGGAACACGCCTTCGCCATACTTCACGGTGGGATTGCTTCCGGCCGGATGCGGCGGGGCGTCGTAGTAATCGTGGGTGGGGTTGTCCTTCCATTCGCGGCCGAAGCTGATCGGCAACTTGCCTTCCGGCGTGTGCGCGCCGAACAGCACCTCGGCGATCGCGCGGCCGCCTTGCTGGCCCGGGTACCAGCTCTGCAGCAGTGCGGGCACCTTGGCCAGCCAGCCGTCGGTGGCATAGGCATCGCCGGAATTCACCGTCACCACGGTTTTCCTGTTGGCCGCCGCCACTGCCTCGATCAGCGCCTCCTGGCCCCACGGCAGCTGGAACGTGCGATCGAACGCCTCGCTCTCGGAGGTGGGGTCGAAGCCCACCGCGACCACGGCCGCATCCGCCGTCGCCGCCATCTTCCTGGCGTCCGGGGAGATCAGCTGATCCAGCGCGATCACGCCCAGGCCCATGCGGCTGTAGCTCACGTCTGGTTTGTAGTCGAGGCGGATCGTCACTGCCTTGCCGGCGACCAGGTCCAGCGTGACGTACAGCGGCGCCTGCCCCTCGCGCTGCGGCTGTTCGATCACGTTTCTGCCGTCGACGAACAACTGGTAGGTATCCAGGCTGGCGGCGGCGGTGAGGAACAGATACTTGCCGCTATGCGTTGGTACGAAGCGGCCGCTCCAGCGGATGCTCTGGTGTTCGGTCGCCGATGTCGTCCATAGCTCCGGCTTCCACTGGTCGACATGCGCGTCCACGCCGGATTCGGCGGGCTTGCCCTGGAAATCGCCGTTGGCGAAGGTTTGCCGTTGCAAGCCCATGCCACCGTCCGGGCTGACGAACACCGATTGCTTGAACACATCGTCCGCGGACGGCAGCCCACGGCTGTACAGCACGCGCACCTTGTCGCCGAGCTGATGGGTGATGCCGCTGAGCACGCTCTGTGCCTCGAACGTATCGACGTGCGAACTGCCGCCGGCACTGGAGATCGCCGGAAAGGCGTTGGGACCGATCACCGCGATGGTCTTCAGCTTGCCCGCATCAAGCGGCAGCACGCCGTGCTCGTTCTTCAGCAGCACCAGCCCCTCGCGCGCGGATTGCAGTGCCACCGCATCGTTGTCGAGGCTGAACAGCGGCAGCGACAGATCCTTCTGCGATCGATCGAGGAAGCCGAAACGTACCGCCGTGCGCAGGATGCGGCGCACCTTGTCGTTCAATACATCTTGCGACAGCTTGCCGTCCTTCAGCGGCGGCAGCAGCAACTGTGGCGTCATCGCCTCGGCCGACGGCATCTCCAGGTCGAGGCCGGCGTTGAACGCCTTGATGCCGTCGTGAGTCGCCTGCCAGTCGGACATGAAGATGCCGTCGAAGCCCCATTCCTGCTTCAGGATGTCGTGGCTGATCGCGCGGTTCTCGCTGAGATGGTCGCCATTGACCAGGTTGTAGCTGCTCATGACCGCACCGACGTGCGCGTTCTTCACCGCCATCTCGAACGCCGGCAGGTAGATCTCGCGCAAGGTGCGCTCGTCGATGATCGTGTCCAGGTGGCGGCGGTCGTACTCGGAATTGTTGGCCACGAAGTGCTTGATGGTGGCGACCACACCCTGGCTCTGGATGCCGTCGATGAAGCCGACGCCCATGCTGCCGGCAAGGAACGGATCCTCGCTGTAGTACTCCATGTTGCGGCCGTTCTGCGGGGCACGATGGATGTTCGCGCCCGGGCCGAGAAAGAAGTGCACGCCACGCGCTCGCGCATCGCGGCCCATCGCCTCGCCCACCTGCTGCGCCAGCTGCGGGTCCCACGACGCGGCCAGGCCGACACCGGCCATGTACGCGGTGGACGGACCCACCGAGCGCACGCCGAACGGGCCATCGGACATCTGCATGCGCGGCAGCCCGGCGGCAGGTTCGGCACGGACGAACATGTTGTCGACGCCACCGATCAGGTCGACTTTCTGTTCCAGCGTCAGCTTGCCCAGCATCGCACTCACTCGTTGCTCGACGGCGGGTGCGTCCGCGACCGTGCCTGCGGCGGCGGGCACGGCGGCATGGGCGAAGATCGGGCTCAGGCACGCCAGCAGGATGGCCGGCGAAATCAGGGACAGGGGTTTCATGCGCACAAACAGCATCCTTTAATACGTGGCCAGCTTGACCCGCAGGACTTGCGGCTGGCTGGTGAAGTTGAGTCCGTAGTCGGTCTGGTCGCCGTTCCACTCGCGGATGAAATGCCACTGCCCGTTTTCGTAGCGGCCTTCCTCGACCCGCTCCAGCAGGAAGCGCACACCTTCGCGCCCCTTGGCCGGCATGAAGTCGACCCGTGCGTGATAGCCGGTCACCAGGTATTCGTTCTTGCCCAGTTGCGCGATCAGCACACCGCCCAGCTTCTTCTCGTTGCCCTTGGGCGCATCCATGCCGAATTGCGGCTGGCCATAACCGATGTGCACGCGCCAGTCGGCCAGGTCCAGCGTCTGCTCGTGGATGTCGTCCGGCTCGGACGCGCCCCACACCTTGCCTTCGATGCTGAGCCCGGCGATGAGGCTGCCCAGCGGAGCCAGTAGCTCGTAAATGGCGGCGAACGGCTTGATCGTGTCCGCGTCGATCTTTTTCGCGCCCAGCGGCCAGTTCGAATACCGGGTGTAGTCCATGCCGAACGGCGAGAAGCCGATGCCTTGCTGACCCAACGCGGCGAATACATAGCGCGCATAGGCCACATCGTTGCCGGTTTCGGCGACGAACAAGGCATTGTCGTCGCGGCGATAGCGGTTCAGGACGGCGGTATATTTCGGGTATTCGCGCATGTAGATGTCGGGCGCGACGAAGTCCAGCGATGGTGCCGCCGCACGCCATATGTCGAGCACGTTGTCAGTGGGACCGCCGCTGGAATAGCCGCCCGGCGGACCAGGATGGAACGGGTCGCGCAGCGCCGCGTTCGCGTACATCGGCAAGTCGTAGACGGCCTTGCCGGCAGCCGCCACTTCGCCGATGTAATGCGCGACCGCCCAGGCAAACGAATACTCCGCCGCATCCTTGCCGAACACCTGGCTCCAGCTGCCGGCGGCCTTGCCGGTCTTCTGCAGCACCGCCGCCGGCACCGGCGACTGCAGCAGTTTGTCGCCAGCCGCGGAGTGGTCGCGGTCGGTGCCGTAGGTGCCCGACTCGTTCTCCACCTGCACCATGATCACGGTATGGCGATCGCCGTCGATCTTGCGCAGGTGCGTCATCAGCGCCACGAACGCGCTGCGATCGGCATCCAGCGTCGCGCTGCCGAATGGCGACAGCGAGTTGAGCGTCGTGCCGTCTTTCTTCAGCACGCGCGGGAAGCGCCGGTTGTCCAGTTTCAGCCAAGCCGGCGCGTAGCTCGGCCCGTTGTTCTTCCAGGTGGCGAACCACAACAGCACCAGCCGCACCTTGTGCTCGCGCGCCTGCGTCAGCAGCGTGTCGAGAAAACTAAAATCGAACTGGCCCCGCGTCGCCTCGATCTGACCCCAGCTGATCGGCACCTGCACGGTGTTGGCATGCAGCGCATCGATCGCCGGCCACACTTGCGGCAGCATCTCCGGCCAACCGCTGGAGTTGTTGACCTGCGCACCGAGGACCAGGTACGGCTTGCCGTCCACCATCAAGGCGTGGCGGCCGTCGCGATCGACGATGCGCGGCGCCTCGGTGGCGCGTGCGGCGCACGACAAGGCGGCGGCGAACAAGGCGCAGGCCATGTATCGAAACATCGGTGGGCGCATGGGCAACCTCATGGCGAAGCGGTGCTGCGGAATGGCACGGCCGGCAAGCCGTCGCGATTGGTCAGGTTGGCCTGGTCGGGGTTGTCGCTCCACGCATAGCGCACCGCGACGGGATGCGCGACGGCGTCGCTGGACACCACCACGCGGTCGCCGTCGACGCGCGCTTGCGCAGGCTGGTAGCGCATGTCGGCGCCGGCGATCTCGAAGCCATTCACCGCGTTGCCCCCGCCGCGCACCTCCAGCGGCTCGCCTTGCGTGTCGAAGGACACGATGGCCTCTCCCTTCTCGGCACGCAGCTTGCGGAAGGTCGGCCCGGCATCCACCACCGCATCGCCGAACACCACACGGCGCGCGACCCCTGCGAGCCGGTGTCCCACGTCCTGCTTGTCGGTCGGATGGATGTTGTCGGGATTGCCGATGTCGATGGTCACCGCCTGGCCGGTGTATGGCAGCGACAACGCAGCGGACTGCGACTCGCGCAGCTCGGCCCATGGACTGTTCTGCGGCGTATCGCCGCCGCTCTTGAAGTTGGCCAACTGCACCCAGAGGAACGGCAGCCGCGGCTGGTTCCAGTGCGCGCGCCATGCCGCGATCATCGCCTTGAACTGCGCGCGGTAAGTCATCGCCTGCCCGGCCAGCGCATTGGCCTCGCCCTGATACCAGAGCACGCCGCGCAGCGGATAGCCGAGCAGCGGATGGATCATGCTGTTGTAGAGCAGCGTAGGCGTCACGTTGCGGGTTTCGGTGGCCAGCAGGCTCACGTCGGCGGGGCGAAATCGCCACACGCCGCTCAGCGAGCGCCGCGCACCGCCGACCGGCTGCACATAGAGCTCGGCGGCATCGCCATGAATGCCGCCGCCGTTGCCCAGATCGTCCACGCGGATCGCGATGCTGTTGCTGCCTGCACGCAGGGCCTCAGGCGGCACGCGATAGACACGCGCCTGGTCCCACTGTTTTTCGGTTGCGCCGACCAGCCGGCCGTTGACGTAGCTGCGGTCAGAGTCGTCGACTTCTCCCAGGCCTAGCGTCACGCCTTGCGCCGCTTCCGCCGCACTCAGCGTGAACTGCGTGCGGTACCACGCCACGCCGTCCATGCCGTAGTAGCCCACGGTTTCCCAGTACGCCGGCACGGCGATGGTCGCCCACGGCGACTCGTCGATTTTTTCGGCGGCCCAGGCCGGCTTGCCGCTGGCGTCCAGCACGTCGCCGTGCTGCGTGGGCCAGCGTGCGAGGTGCTGGCGTGTCTGCGCCAGCTTCGCTTCCTCGCCGGCGTTTGCCTGCTTCAGCCTCGCGACGAGCGCCTGCGGATCGACGTGGCCGGTACGCGCATCCGTCCAGGCTTCGATGCTGCTGCCGCCCCAGCTGCTGTTGATCAGGCCTTGCGGCACGCCGGTGCGCACCTTCATGTCTTTGGCGAAGAACCAGCAGACGGCGGAGAACTTGCCCACCGTGGCGGGACTGGCGGCCACCCAGCTGCCGCCGGCGAGCCGTTCCTGCGGCTGTACCGACGCGCTGTTGGGAATCTTGAAATGGCGGATGGAAGAGTCATTCGCCTTCGCTTCCTCGGCGGCCGCATCGCGCCCTTCCGACACCATGAATTCCATGTTCGACTGGCCCGAGCACAGCCACACGTCGCCCACCAGCACGTCGCGAACCACGCGGTGTTCGCTGCCGTCGTCGATGTCCAGCGCGTATGGACCGCCCGCCGCATGGCGCGGCAGCGTCGCCTCCCAGCGGCCCTTCGCATCGGCCAGCGCCGTGGCGTGCGCGCCGTCGAAACCGAGCCTGACCCGCGCACCCGGCGTGGACCAGCCCCATACGTGCATGGGCTGGTCACGCTGCAGCACGGCCCCTTGCGAAAACATCAGCGGCAGTTCGAGCTTCGCCTGCGCCGCCGCCGGCAACAGCAGGCCCAGCGCCAGTGCGCCGGACAGGAACAGATGCTTCATGGCGTGGACTCCGCAGGTTCGCCGTAGATGAGGCCGCGCCCGCTGGTGGCGAAATACACGCGGCCGAATACGCGCGGATCGCCGGTGAGATGGCTGATCCGTCCATAGCGATGCGCATCGTCGTCGATGCGCTGCCATTGCCGCCCGCCATCGACCGAGCGGAACAGGCCTTGCAGGTCGCCATGCCTTCCGGCCGCGAACAGTGTTGGCGTGGAGCTGCCAGCGGCAGGCTTGCCGAAACCGAAAGCGTCGACACCGGTCAGCCCGGGCAGACGCTGCTGCAGATGGCCCTGATCATCTCCGCGCAGCAAGGGCAGATCGCGGGCGGCGAGGTACAACACGCCGGCGGCGTCCGGTGCGGCCTGCAGTTGCACCTGATCGTGTCCGCGCGCGGCGTCGCCCAATGCGCCTGCGATCGGCACGAACGTCGCGCCGCCATCGCGGCTGGCGAAGAGTCTGCCGGCATGTTTATCGAACGCGTAGAAACGTTTGGGATCGACACGATCGCCCAGCACGTTCATGCGCCCACTCAAGCCCCGCACTGCTTGCCAGTGCTTGCCGAAATCGTGTGTCAGATAGACGTGCTGCGCATGATCAGGCGCCCACAGCGTGCTGCGGCCGTCGGCAGCCAGCGCGATACTTCCCGCGCCCTCGCCTTCAGATGGCTCGCTGGCAAACGCTTGCCAGTGCTGGCCGCCATCGCTGGACCAGGCCGCGCGAATCGCGGGCCCGAAAGGCTTGCGCAGGTAGCCGCTGCGCACGATCACCGCAGGCTGCTGGCCGGCATAGTCGATGCTCTCGGCATTCGCATAGCGCGGTGGGGCCTGGAACTGCAGCGTCGCGACATCGAGATCGTCGTGGCGGTAGCCGTCCAGATCGCCTACCGCGCTGAGCAGATGCGCGCCTTGCGGCGGACTGATCAGGCCCAGCGGCACGGTTTCTTCCAGGCCGCGATCCTGGAACCGCCAGTGCGCGGTGCCGCCCTTGTCGAAGGCGCGCATGTCGCGCGATGCCCAGATGCCGTAGCCGGTCACGAACATCACGTGGTCCGGATCGAACGGATCGATTACTACCGTGCTCATCCAGTGCGGGGTGTGTTCGGCCGTCCAGATCGCTTCGCCGTGATCGAACGACGAGCGCGCGAAGATCTCGTTCCAGTGCGCGCCGCGGTCCGTACTGCGGAACAGCAGGTCGTGCGGCTCGTAGCGATGGAAGGTGCTGGCGACCAGCACGTTCGGGTCGGAAGGATCGACCGCGACATCGCCCCAGCCGAAACCCGACGGCGTGCTTTTGCTTGGCACCGGCGTGATGTCGGTCCAGCGGCCGCTCGCGGGCTGCCAGCGCCACACGGCGCCGTCGCTCATGGTGTCCGGGCCCGGCTCGTCGCCGTAGCTGAGGTAATAATCGCCGTCGCTGGCGCGATGCATGTGGCTGGGTCGCAACCCCTTGGGCTGGCCCGGAACCTCGCTCCAGCTGCGGCCACCATCGGTGGAACGGAACAAGCTGGCGTCGCGAGTGGAGACGCCGGCGTAGATCACCGGTGTCGGCCTGCCCCGCCGGCCGCTGGTCGGCTCGAACACCACGAACACGATACCGATGGCTTGCGTGCGCCAGTTGTTCCGCGCACTGGCAGACGGCGACGTCGCTACCGACGGAAAGCCATCCACTCTCGCCCAGTGTGCGCCGCGATCTTCGCTGCGCCACAGGCCGGCGTTGCGGGAACCGAGGAACAGCACGCGGCCGTCGTTCGGGTCGACCGCCAGGCGTTCGCCGTTGCCCCGACCCAGCTCATTGCCGCCCAGCTTGAACGGCAAGTCGGCGCGCTCGAAGCTGTGGCCGCGATCGTGCGAGCGCAGGATGGCGGCGTTGCCCGCCTGTGGGCTGGTATAGGTACCGGCGGCGAGATATACGCGTTCGGGATCGGAAGGGTCCAGCGCCACGCTGTCGATGCCGAACAGGTTTTCATCGCGCGCTTCGAGCCAGTCGGTCAGCGGCACCCATTGCGCGCTGGCCCGATCCCACCGATAAGCGCCACCCACGTCGGTGCGCGCGTAACAGAGACCCCGCTCGGCCGGATGGCAGACCAGTCCGCTGACGTAGCCGCCACCGCCGATGCGTACGTTGTGCCACGCATAGAGAGCCGGTTGCGCAGCCGCCGGCAGCGATGCCGACAGGCAGAGCAGCAACAGGCAGCGGGAAACCACACGAATAATGTTGGTCGGTTTTGGAAGGCGCATCATTTCGTCAGCAAGAGCGGACCGGCAACCCGCGAGGGAACGGGGTTGCTGGCAGATAGGCGAGGAACAGGGATGTCGACCTGGGCCTTCACGCTCAACACGCGGTCATTGGTCTGCCCGTCACGAGGAAGTGTTCGAAGACCGAATCTGCCCGCCCGCCTGGTATGGATCGGATTCGAGGCGGCAGTCAGCGACACAGCGGTACTGCCGAACCCGTCGTTCACTTGGCTCCCCTCCAATGATTGTTTGCTGACTGCGGGACTTGAACATGTCGACCCGCTCGCCAGCGATGGCCTGGGCGACATGCCGGAACGAGCGAGGTTTTCTGGCGCCAGGCAAGGCACCCAACACTGGATGCCTTGCCCCATGCCGGAACCTCATCGACTGCTCAGGCACTGCACGATCAGAACGCCACGCGCAGCGTCAGCGCATAACGGGCATCGTTCACGTACCAGGAAGTGATGTGCTTGCCGGAGGCATTCTGGTACATGATCGTGCGCTGTTCGGCGTTATTGAGGTTGTTCATCTCCAGGCCGAGCTTCACGTGGTCGTTGAACGAGTAGAAGATCGAGCCGTCCAGCTGTCCGTAGGCGTCGGCGAATACCGGCAGCTTCCACGGAATGTTGTTGTCGGTACCGTTGTAGCCATTCGGACCGATCGACAGCAGATACTGGCTGCGCCAGTTGTAGGCCAGCCGGATTTGCCACGGACCGTGCTCGTAGAAGCCGGCGACATTAAGGGAATCCCTCGACAGGCCATCCGCCGGGAGGTTGCCGTATTTGGAGCCATCCGTATCCACCGGCACCGCCGTCGTGTCGTTCGGCACATGCGTCCTGCTCCGGATGTAGGTGTAGTTCGCCGACATGCCGAAGCCCTTGACCGGCAGGAAATCGAAGAACTGGTTCCAGCCGATTTCCGCGCCATCGATCGTCGCCTTGCCGACGTTCACCGGGCGGGTGATCAGATACTGGTAGTTGTTGCCGTCGACACCTGGATACGTCACAAAGTGCGACTCGCGGCGGAAATAGTCGCGTATCCCCTTGTGGAAGAAGTTGACCCAGGCCATGCCGCCGCGGTCCGGATCGAAGTACCACTCCAGCGACAGGTCGAACTGGTTGGCCTTCATCGGCGTCAGGTAGGGGTTGCTGTAGGAATCGCCCGTTAGAGCCAGCTTGTCGACCGGCACGGAGGTAGTGCCGGCCGGCGGTGTATAGCCGGGCTGCACGGCGGCATTGAGAACCTGATAGGCCTGCATCTGGCTGAAGTCCGGCCGCGCGATCGCCTTGGAAAAGGCAAAACGCGTGATCAGGTTCGGAGCGAACTCCCACTTCAGGTTCAAGCTGGGCAGGACGTCGGTGTACTCGTTGCGGGCCGTGATGGGCGCGGTCTGGCCTGCACCCAGATAGGGCGCCAACACCTGGTTGGGATACACCAGGAAGCCCTGGGCGGTATTCGTGGTCCTCACCGCACGCACGCCGACGTTGCCGCTCAGGTTGGCATCGTCCACCCCGAAGTCGAGCATGGCGTACGCCGCGTAGGTTTTCTCGTGCTGAACATTGGTGTGCGCGGCATCGAGCACCGTGTTCTGATACGTGCCGGCATAGCAGCAGGTGTAGAACGGATCCGCGGCGGCGTGGATGTCCTGGTAGCTGGCTGGGTAGCCCAGCGCGGTCGAAGGCACCGGCGCATAGAACGCACTCGGTATGTTGGCGTCGCCCTTGTAGAAATTGTTGAACTTATCCAGGTGCACGAGACTGGTGTTGACCGTGCTGTTCAAGTTCAGGCCAGGCAGTGGAACGCCGCCGGGCACCGCCCAATATTGCATCCAGGTCTGGAACACGGGCTTCCAGTTGTAGCCGGTATCGATGTTGTTGGCATAGCGGTTGGTCAGGCGCACGCCTGCCTTCACCCCCTGCACGAACCCGTCGGCGAAGCTGTGCTCGATGTCGGCGCGCCAGGCCAGTTCTTTGGCATAGTTCTGGTCCTGGTGATCCATGGTGAACCCCCAGTAGTAATTGGCGGGGTTCGTGGTGTAGCTGGAATCGACGCCGAGGCGCGGCGGGTTGCTGCCGTTCAGGGCGACGTCGATGTAGGGCACGTTGACGCCTAGCGCCACCGTGGAATCCAGACTGTTGGTGGTGGCCCTGACGAACTGCAACGAACTCGTGACTTCGGTGCTCGTGCCCAGCCGCCACTTCATCCCGGTGGAGAAGTCCGTGGTCTTGGAGTGGCTGTTGGAGGCGCGGATGTCGGTGCCCATCGGCACGCCACCGGGCTGTGTGAGACGACCGGACTGGAACACGCCGCCATTGACCTGGCTCGGCTGGCTGGCGTCCACCATCACCTTCGTCGGATCGTTGCTCACGAAGATCGCATCCTCGTTCCAGACTTCGTGGTACTTGCTCTGGAACGCGGTGGCGTAAAGGTCAAGACTGTTGCTGGGACGCCATTGGAAAGCCAGGTAGGCACCATCGCGCTTGCGATCGTAGAGCAAGGTGCGCCAGTCGGCGCCGCGCGGCACCCAAGTGCCACTTGCGTTCTTGAAGAACGGACGCACGAACAGGCCATCGGTGCGCGTCGCCAACCGGGAATCGGCGACGTCGACGAGAACGCCCATTTCGCCGATGCTGGTGTTCCAGCGATTGCTGTAGAGCGCGGAGGCGGACGGCTTGTACTTCTTGCTGAAGTCGCCGTAGTTCTCGCTGACTGAAGCGGCGATCTTCTGGCCTTGGAAGTCGAAGGGCATGAAGGTGCGCAGGTTCACCGTGCCGCCCAGGCCGCCCTCGATCATCTGGGCCGTCTGGTTCTTGTAAACGTCGACGCCGGACATCAACTCCGACGGCACGTCCTGGAAGCTGAGGGCGCGCCCGCCGTTGGCCGAGAAACTGTCGCGGCCATTCAATTCGGAACGCACCTGGGTGAGGCCGCGCACCTGCACGCCATTGCCTTCGGCAGAGAAGTGTTCCGGATCGCCTTGGGAGAGGAAATGGTCGATGGTGACGCCGGGAATGCGCGACAGGGTTTCAGTGACGCTGCGATCCGGCAGCGCACCGATGTCCGTGGCGGATAACGAATCGACGAAGGTGTCGGCGTCGCGTTTGGTGTCCTGCGCCTTCTCGACTGATGCGCGGATGCCGGTCACCACGACCGCGCTGAGTTGGGTCGCTGCCTTCTTCTGATCCGCCTTGGCCTTCTTGGCGGCCGCGTTGGACGGGACGGCCTGGTCGGCGCCTTGGCTGTCGGCGGTGGGCGTAGCCTGTTGTGCCCAGGCGGGCGCCGGCACATAGAGCAGTGCCACGCTCATCGCGATGGCCATCGAAAGACCCGTGCGCCGCAGCTGCGCGGATGTCTGTTGCCGAACACTGTTGCTGGACCGGTTATTCACTCTGATACCCTCCCCATAATGGCTAGCTGCCGCAGGAGCTACGCTCGCGAGCCAGCGCATCAATGATGGCCACGCCGCAATACGCATTCCCCGGATAATCTCGCCGCACCGTCTGTTTCGGTTTGAAACACGCCATACGGTCTGAACGGTACGTGCTGCAATGCATGCTGCGGTCGCAGCCGCAGGGGTGCAATTACGAAATTGCTCAGTCCGGCTGACGTTTCTTCTTTTGCACTTGCCGCAAAAACCGCGGGGAAACGGGCTTTTTTTGCCGGCCGGAGACGCCTCTCGAATTGGCGAGAAGACGTCTTTTGTGGGAGCGACTTCAGTCGCGATAGCTCTTGCTCATTTTTGTTGATTAAGTGCAGAGCTTTCACCCTCCTGCGGAGGGCGAGTTACTTCTCTTTTGCTTGTCCAAAAGAGAAGTAACCAAGAGAAAACGACCCCCCGCTTACGCGCTTTGCGGGCATCGTGCCCGCAAAGTCCGCGGGCGGGTGGCGGGGTTTGTCGACAGGGCCTCCT
>Ga0209026_1000130_pt1 | contig 120413 bp, 103 predicted proteins | sample AraplaCL_Col_mCL_FD_184262 | JGI IMG/M metagenome (GOLD analysis project Ga0209026, IMG submission 184262) | Arabidopsis root microbial communities from the University of North Carolina, USA - plate scrape CL_Col_mCL (SPAdes) (version 2) | ecosystem: Host-associated > Plants > Roots >...
GGGGGCAATCTTGCGAGAATGTCTTTTCCTCGCCCAGGCCATACAGATGATTTGTTTGAAGCGATATTGAGGGTCACCGCAAGGTTGGCCCCCCTCACCCCAACCCTCTCCCCTCCGGGGAGAAGGAGCTGAAACCCAGTCCTCTTTCCCACGGCGGCATCTCGCCAAACTGCTCCGCCAGAAAATCCACGAACGCCCGCACCCGCAACGGCACCAGCCGGCGTTGCGGCGTTACCGCATAGATGCCGGTCTCGGCGATCGCATAATCAGGTAGCACCACTTTCAACCGACCGGCGCGCAGATCCTCGCAGATGTGCCAGGTGGAATGCTGCGCAATGCCCAGCCCCGCCAATGCCGCATCACGCAGCAATTCGCCGAGCGTGGATTCCAGTCGGCCGTTCACCCGCACGGTATGCAGCTCGCCTTGCCCGTCATGCAGGCGCCAGATGTCCTGGCGGCCGTGGGTCCCCACCAGCATCACGCATTCATGCCGGGTCAGGTCGTCCGGCGTTTTCGGCGTACCGAAGCGGCGCAAATAATCCGGCGAGGCGCATAGCACGCGCCGGTTGCGCGCCAGCTTGCGCGCCACCAGCCGCGAGTCGTGCAAGGCGCCGATGCGGATGGCCAGATCGAAACCGGCGCTGATCAGGTCCTGCAGTTCGTCGGCCAGGTGCACGCTCAATCGCACGCGCGGATAGCGCTCCATGAAGGCCGGCAGCAGCGGCGAGACGTATTGCCGTCCAAACGATGCGGATGCGGTCACGCGCAAGGTACCCGTCACATCGGCCGCACCCTGGCGCAGGCCCGATGTGAGCGCTTCCAGATCCTCCACCAGCGTGCGCCCTTGCTCGGCCAGCGCCAGCCCCTCCGGCGTGGGATGCAAGCGGCGCGTGGTCCGATGCAGCAAGCGCACGCCCAGGTGCTGTTCCAGCCGCTTCAGGCGCTGGCTGGCGACGGCCACGGAAAGGTCGAGGCTGCGCGCCGCCGCGCTGATGGAGCCTTGATCCAGCACGCGCATGAACAGGATGAGGTCGCCAACGCGGTCCATTTTCAATGATTCATTGAAAGTGATTCGTCATCTTGGCGGTTTTTGCAAAGGATGCAAGCGCCTAGGCTGCGTTCCATCGCCATGTCACGGAGCCTCCGCATGACTTCCCCTTCCCGCGCCATGCCGGCGGCGCTGTACGCGCTGGCCGCCGGCGCCTTCGGCATCGGCACCACCGAGTTCGTGATCATGGGCTTGTTGATCCAGGTGGCGGCCGATTTGAAAGTGACCATCGCCACCGCCGGCCTGTTGATTTCCGGCTATGCGCTGGGGGTGTTCGTGGGTGCGCCGGTACTGACCGTCGCCACCAGCCGCTGGCCGCGCAAAACGGTGCTGATCGGGCTGATGGCGATCTTCACGCTCGGCAATCTGTGCTGCGCGCTGGCGCCCAACTACACGCTGCTGTTGCTGGCGCGCGTGGTCACCTCGCTTGCGCACGGCACCTTCTTCGGCGTGGGTTCGGTGGTGGCGACCAGCCTGGTGCCAGCCGATCGCCGCGCGTCGGCCATCTCGATCATGTTCACCGGCCTGACCATCGCCACGTTGCTCGGCGTGCCGGCGGGCGCGTGGCTGGGCCTGCATTTCGGCTGGCGCTCCACGTTCTGGGCGGTGGCCGCGATCGGCGTGCTGGCGATGCTGGTGATCGCCACGCTGGTGCCCGCCGATCGCGAACACGGCAAGCGCATCGCCGTGCGCGGTGAATTGCGCGCCATCGGCCAGCCTTCCGTGCTGCTCGGCCTGCTGATGACGGTGCTGGGCTTTGCCGGCGTGTTCACCGTGTTTACCTATATCCAACCGATCCTGACCGAAGTGACTGGTTTCGCGCAGGGTGCGGTGTCGCCGATCCTCCTGGTGTTCGGCGTCGGATTGATCGCCGGCAACCTGCTCGGCGGCAAGCTGGCCGATCGTCATCTCACGCGCGCGCTGTGGTCGACCCTGGTGGCGCTGATCGTAGTGCTCGGCGCGATGAGCTTTGCACTGCATAACAAAGCACTGGCGGTGCTGTTCGTCGGCCTGCTCGGCGTCGCCGCATTCGCAACGGTGCCGCCGCTGCAGCTATGGGTGCTGCACAAAGCCGACGATGCGAAAAACCTCGCTTCCAGCTTGAACATCGGCGCATTCAATCTGGGTAATGCGCTGGGCGCATGGCTGGGTGGCGTGGTGGTGGCGCGCGGCCCTGGCCTTGGCGCGCTGACCTGGATCGCGGCGCTGGTTACGTTCTCGGGCTTGCTGATGGCGCTGTGGGCGCAGCAGCGCGACGCCGCGCTTGCGCGGCTACCGGCCCGCACCTGCCCGAGCAGCGGCGCGTAATCGATCGATCTTTTCGCTCATCTCAAGGAAAAACGACCATGGAATACCGATTTCTCGGCGCCTCCGGCTTCAAAGTCCCCGTGCTCGGTTTCGGCGCCGGCACCTTTGGCGGCAAAGGGCCGCTGTTCAGCGCCTGGGGCAATGCCGATGCGGCCGAGGCGCGGCGCCTGCTCGACATCTGCCTGGACGCCGGCGTGAATCTGTTCGACACGGCGGACGTCTATTCGGATGGCGCTTCCGAAAGCATCCTCGGCGACGCGCTCAAGGGACGCCGCGACCAGGCGATCATCTCCACCAAGCTCACTTTGCGCAGCGGCGATGGTCCGAACGACGTAGGCGCATCGCGGCATCATCTGGTGACGGGTGTCGAGCGCGCACTCAAACGGCTCAACATCGATTACATCGACCTGCTGCAACTGCATCACTTCGATGCGATGACGCCGGTGGAAAGCGTGATGCGCACGCTCGATGACCTGGTGCGAGACGGCAAGCTTCGTTACGTAGGCGCGTCGAATTTCTCCGGCTGGCAGCTGATGAAATCGCAAGCCGTTGCCGATCGCCACGGCTACACGCGCTTCGTCGCCAACCAGACGTACTACTCGCTGATCGGCCGCGATTACGAGTGGGAGCTGATGCCGTTGGGCCTGGACCAGGGAATCGGCGCGCTGGTGTGGAGCCCGCTCGGCTGGGGCCGTCTCACCGGCAAGATCCGTCGCGGCCAACCGCTGCCGGCAGGCAGCAGGCTGCACGAAACGGCCGGTTTCGCACCGCCGGTAGAGGAAGAGCGGCTGTTCCGCGTGATCGACACGCTGGACGAGATCGCCGCGGAAACCGGCAAGAGCGTGCCGCAGATCGCGCTGAACTGGCTGCTGCAGCGCCCTACCGTATCGAGCATCCTGATCGGCGCACGCAACGAGCAGCAACTGCGGCAAAACCTGGGCGCGATCGGCTGGACGCTGACGCGCGAGCAGATCGCGCGGCTGGATGCGGCCAGCGCCGTCACGCCGCCTTATCCCTATTACCCGTATTGGAATGGGCAGTTCGCCGAACGCAATCGGCCCGCTGTGCCGATCGCATGATCCCCCGACCTGGAGCTCGCACGATGAAAGCCGTCGCCCTCACCCGTTACCTGCCCATCGACGACCCGCAAGCGCTGGTCGATGTGGAACTGCCCACGCCGCAGATCGGCGCGCACGATCTGCTGGTGCGCGTGGATGCGGTGTCCGTCAATCCCGTCGATACTAAGCTGCGTTCACCCAAGCCAAACGTGGAAGCACAACCGCGCGTGCTCGGCTTCGACGCCGCCGGCACGGTGGAAGCGGTCGGCGCCGAGGTCAGCGGTTTCGAGCCGGGCGATGAGGTGTATTACGCCGGCGACGTCACCCGCCCCGGCAGCAATGCGCAATATCAGGCGGTGGACGCGCGGCTGGTCGCGCATCGGCCGCGCCGGCTGGATGCCGCCGCTTGCGCGGCGTTGCCGCTGGTCACGATCACCGCGTGGGAGCTGCTGTTCCATCGCATGCCTTATTCGCCGGAGCATGGCGGCGATGGCAAGTCGCTGCTGGTGATCGCCGGCGCCGGCGGCGTGGGTTCGATTGCGATTCAACTGGCGCGCCGCGCGGGCTTCACCGTGATCGCCACCGCGTCACGCCCGGAAACACAGGCATGGTGCCGCGCGATGGGCGCGCAGCATGTCGTCGATCATCGCCAATCGCTCAGTGCGCAATTGAAGGCGCTGGGTTTCGAGCACGTCGACGCCGCCATCAACCTGGCCGATACCGCGCGTTACTGGACCGAACTGGGCGAACTGCTCGCGCCGCAAGGCCATGTCGGGCTGATCGTGGAACCGACCTCACCGGTGAATATCGGCGACCCGTATAAAGCCAAATGCATCGGCATCCATTGGGAAATGATGTTTGCGCGGCCGCGCTTCAAAACGCCCGACATGGCCGAACAAGGGCGTCTGCTGTCGCGTGTCGCGGCCTTGATCGACGAGGGCGAGCTGCGTGGCATCCATCGCGAAACGCTTGCTCCGATCAATGCGCAGAATCTGCGCGAAGCGCATCGGCGACTGGAATCGGGGAGCACGATCGGCAAGCTGGTGGTTGCAGGTTGGTAGCTCCGCGACGATCATTCCCGCGAAGAGGCGCAGATGCCCCGCTCGCGGGAATGACGGTTGCCATCAGTGATGCACAGTCGGCTTCGCCGGCTCACCCTTCTTGCCCAGCTCTTCGAGCAACGTCGACAGATCCTCGGCGTGCTCTTCCTCCTTCGCCAGAATCTCCTCCATCACGCGGCGCGAGGTTGGATCGTCGTTGCCGAGGTATTGCGCGATATCGCGGTAACTATCGATGGCGATGCGCTCGGCGACCAGATCTTCTTTAAGCATGTCCACCAGATCGGCGCCTTCCACGTAGTCGGAATGGCTGCGGGTCAGCAAGCCATCCGGATTGAAATTCGGTGCACCGTCGAGCTGCGTGATGCGGCGCGCCAGCATATCGGCATGCTCCTCCTCTTCGCGCGCATGCTCCAGGAATTCTTCCGCCACGCTCTTGGCGTGAATGCCCGAGGCCATGTAGTAATGCCGCTTGTAGCGCAGCGTGCAGACGATTTCGGTGGCCAATGCTTCGTTGAGCAATTTGATTACGGTGTCGCGATCGGCCTTGTAGCCTTCGGTGACCGCGCCCTTGTCGATATGTTCGCGGGCGCGCTTGCGAATGGTCTGGATGTCCGTGAGGAAGGGCTTCGACGCCATGGCTGTCTCCTGTATCCGGCCAGTCGGGACTGCTCCATCCATCCTGTCTTCACCGCCGCGAAGCACGGGTGAAATTGAGGTCGCGAATGCGTTCCGCGGGTTTCATTCGCTCATGGATCGCGCGCTCACGAGAGCGTGTAGTCGAAGACATAGGAGTGTTTGCCATCCTCGATCTGGATCTGCATCGTTCCGCGCAAGCCGGCCAGGGCATCCGTCCCCGAATCCGGCACCACCGTGATCGTCAATTGCGGCGCGCCGCGATCCATGATGCCGTAATGCTGCAGCACGAAACTGCCCTGCCTGCCATGCAAGGTGCCGGTGACACGCTCGATCGCCACATAACCTGCCGACCCTTGCACCTGCCCCATCGCCGAGAGCATTTCGCCCAGGCTGGTGGCCTGAAGATCGCCATGAAATTGCTTGTCGATGGTCATCCGCCCCAGGTTCGCCGTCTCGATACCGGGCGCGGCGGGTTGCGGGGTCAGCTTTACGTCAAAAGGTCCGTTTGCCTGCATGATAGGTTCCGATTCGCGTTCCAGCCGCGACATTAGTACAACGGCGGCCATGGCGATTGGAAAAACGCGACAGTTGGGGACAGCATGACGGTCGATTTGGGCAAGCCTCGCGGTGTCTTGCACCCGCGCTTGGCGCACGGCGAATTCCAGCATGCGCGTCGGACGCCATCGTCCGCACTTGCAGGCGTGGTGGAGCATTACTGGCACGTAGCCTGGGACTTGCGCGGGCTCCCGGCGCAGCAGCAGGAAACACTGCCGCATCCGAACGTGCACTATGTGATCGAGCCGGACCTGGCGGGTATCTATGGCGTGCACACGGGCCGCTTCGTTCGAACACTTGAAGGCAAGGGGCAGGTGTTCGGCATCAAGTTCAAGGCTGGCGGCTTTTTCCCGTTTTACGGTGCGCCGGTTTCGGAGCTACGGGATCGCTCGCTCGATCCGCGCCGGATCTTTGGAGATGACGCGCACGGCTTCGAAGCGGAAGTGCTTGAGGCGACAGACGTCGACATCATGGTCGCGGCGGCCGAGCGCCTGTTGCTCGCGCACGCGCCGGCGGTGGATTCGAACGTTGCCCGTGTCAGCGAGCTTGTGGCCGGCATTGCGGCGGACCGCAACCTGACCTCGGTCGATGCGCTGACCCAGCATGCCGGGCTCACCAAGCGCGCCTTGCAACGGCTGTTCAATCAGTACGTGGGCGTCAGCCCCAAATGGGTGATCAACCGCTATCGGTTGCATGAAGCCATTGCACAGGTGCAGGCGGGGGTGTCGGTGTCATGGACGGATTTGGCGTTGACGCTCGGCTATTTCGACCAGGCGCATTTCATTCGTGATTTCCGCAGGCTGGTGGGGCGTTCGCCTGCGGAATACGCGCGTGTAGAAGGTCGCTTGGGCGATTGAGGTGGAGGTACCGAACGGAAGTCCGCCCCTCATTGTCCTCTGGCGTAGACGCAATGCTGTCCAGGGAAACACGTCGCCGCGAAAAGATAAGACGAGCCGTACGCATGAGCCCCTCTCCCGCCGGGAGAGGGGTCGGGGTGAGGGTACGATCAGCGCGCGATGTCAAAAGCTTGCTGCAAGAAGTGAAGCATCGCGCTTCGCCCGAACCCTCACCCGCCTCTCGGCATCCTCTCCCGGAGGGAGAGGGGCTCACTCGGAAAGTTGTTGCAAAAAGGCTGCGAGCTGCTGATTTCGCCCAATAGCAACCTTTGACCATCACGCCTTGCGATAAACCTCCGCGCCCTGCGCGCGGAATTCGGCCGCCTTCTCCGCCATGCCCTCGTCCAGCGCGGCAGTTTCTTCCACGCCATGCTCGGCGGCGTAATCGCGCACGTCCTGGGTGATCTTCATCGAGCAGAACTTCGGACCGCACATCGAGCAGAAGTGCGCGGACTTGTGCGCGTCCTTCGGCAAGGTCTCGTCGTGGAATTCCTTGGCCTTTTCCGGATCGAGGCCGAGGTTGAACTGGTCGTCCCAGCGGAATTCGAAGCGTGCTTTGCTCAACGCATTGTCGCGCACCTGCGCGCCGGGATGACCCTTGGCCAGATCGGCGGCGTGCGCGGCGATCTTGTAGGCGATGATGCCGTCGCGCACGTCCTGCTTGTTCGGCAGGCCCAGATGTTCCTTCGGCGTGACGTAGCAGAGCATGGCGGTGCCGAACCAGCCGATCATCGCCGCGCCGATCGCGCTGGTGATGTGGTCGTAGCCAGGCGCGATATCGGTAGTGAGCGGCCCCAGCGTGTAGAACGGCGCCTCGTGGCATTTCTCCAGCTGGCGCTCCATGTTTTCCTTGATCAGCTGCATCGGCACGTGGCCGGGGCCTTCGATCATCACCTGCACGTCGTGCTTCCACGCGATCTGGGTGAGCTCGCCGAGCGTGTCCAGTTCGCCGAACTGCGCGGCGTCGTTCGCATCCGCCACGCAGCCCGGGCGCAGACCGTCGCCAAGGCTGAAGGACACGTCGTACGCCTTCATGATCTCGCAGATGTCTTCGAAATGCGTGTAGAGGAAGTTTTCCTTGTGGTGCGCCAGGCACCACTTGGCCATGATCGAGCCACCACGCGAGACGATGCCGGTGACGCGCCTGGCCGTCAGCGGTACAAAGCGCAGCAGCACGCCGGCATGGATCGTGAAGTAATCCACGCCCTGCTCGGCCTGTTCGACCAGCGTGTCGCGGAACAGCTCCCAGGTGAGCTCCTCGGCCACGCCGCCGACCTTTTCCAGCGCCTGGTAGATCGGCACGGTGCCGATCGGCACCGGCGAGTTGCGGATGATCCATTCGCGCGTTTCGTGAATGTTCTTGCCGGTGGAAAGATCCATCACGGTGTCGCCGCCCCAGCGGATCGACCACACCATTTTTTCCACTTCCTCGGCGATGCTGGAACTGACCGCGCTGTTGCCGATGTTGGCGTTGATCTTGGTGAGGAAGTTGCGGCCGATGATCATCGGCTCGCTTTCCGGATGATTGATGTTGGCCGGAATGATGGCGCGGCCGCGCGCCACTTCGTCGCGCACGAATTCGGGCGTGATCAGCTTCGGCAGCGAGGCGCCGAAGGATTGGCCCGGATGCTGGTGGCGCAGCGCACTGTCCTGCAGCGCCTCGATGCGCTGGTTTTCGCGGATGGCGATGTATTCCATTTCCGGCGTGACGATGCCGCGGCGTGCGTAGTGCATCTGCGTGACGTTCGCGCCCGGTTTGGCGCGCAGCGGTGCGCGCGTATGGCCGAAACGCACGGCGTCGAGCTTGGCGTCTGCCGCGCGTTCGCGACCGAAGGCGGAGGTAAGGCCCGAGAGTTGCTCCACATCGCCGCGCTCCATGATCCATTGGGCGCGCAAAGCCGGCAGGCCGGCGGCCAGATCCACGGTGTATTCGGGGTCGGTGTACGGGCCGGAGGTGTCGTAGACAGTGATGGGAGGATTGGTTTCGCCGCCGAACAGGGTGGGCGTCTGCGCCTGCGAGACTTCGCGCATCGGCACCTTCAGGTCGGCACGGCTGCCCTGTACGTGGATCTTGCGCGAGCCAGGAATGGGCCGGGTGACGGCTTCGGAGAGTTCTTGCGCGGCGCGCACGAGATCGGAGGGCAAGGCATTCATGGGCGTTCGTCCAGTGCTCAAGCGATATCCCGAAGGACGCGCTTTATTGAGAAGTCCGCACGGATGTGCGGCATACCAGCTACTGAAGCGACGGCGCCAACGCATGGCGACCCATGCGACGAAGCTCCCTACACCGGTGCTAACCGGATCAGGTTCGAAGGGACTCTCTCAGCCGACAGGTGGTCGGCACCCCCGCTTCCTAACCAACAACAACCCCGCTATTTGACCATGAAGCGGGGTGATAAACGAGTGCAGGCTGCAGGATGCTCTGATCCTTAGTGCGACGGCGAATAGGCGCGCAGGAACATGGTGACGCTGGCGCGGGCGTTCTCTTCGATTTCCCGGGCGTAGGACTGCTGGCAATCCACGCAGCCGAACATGTGCCGCATCATCGAATCGCCCTTGATCAGCGAAATGAACTGCGTGGCCGCGCGCGAGATATTGGGAATCTCGAGCTTGCCCGCATCCACCGCCTGCTGCAGCAGGCGCTCGAGCAGGGCGCGGGAGCGCATCGGGCCTTCTTCCCACATCAACTTGCCGTAGCGCGGATTGCCCTGGCGGCAATCGCTGAGAATAGCGCGGAAGGTGCCCACGGTTTCCGGATCGCAATCCAGGCGGGCGTGGGTAAGGGCGATGCGGTTGAGGATTTCGCCGATGTCGGTATCGGAGTCGAACTGGTAGGTCTCTTCGGGCAGGAGATCCTGGATGCGCGCCCGGATGACCTCGCGGAACAGGTTGTCCTTATCACCGAAGTGACTGTAGACCGTGAGCTTGGATACGCCCGCCTCCGCAGCGATTGCATCCATGCTGGTGCCGGCGAAGGCATTGCGTATGAACAGAGCCTTGGCGGCGTCGAGAATGGCCGCGCGCTTTTCCATGTCCTTAGGGCGGCCTGGCCCATGCGGCTTGGTCAGCGGGATCGAGTTCATGGATGCACCTTCACAAATCAAAAAACCCAATTTATTATACGGGTCGGTTTACTTATTTTCTGAATGATACCGAATATTTCGGCCGATGTGCGCAACTATCCCAGAAATGGCTCTCAGCGACCCTTTCCGCAAGGCCCAGCGCCTGCTGTCGGAGTGGCTGGAAGGAGGCCGGACAGCGCGCAGACAGGTGTTCGCGATCCGCGCCCTCGTTCCCATGCTGGATGCCAGTGACAAGCATCGTTTGTGCCGCTGGCTCGCCTGGTGGTGCGTCGCGGCCGGATACCGGGGCAAAGGGTTGCTGGGGCGCATCGAGCGGCTGGACGCCACGCTGGGTGCGAGCACCGCATCGGCGCTCTCATACCTGCCTGCGGGGATGGGTCTGAGCGCCGTTCGCCAGCACCGGAAAAGCGCGTAAGTGTCCGCGGACACAGGACAAAAGCATGACTTACGTCAGGTCGTCGCGATGACTTCCGGCACTTCGTGCGAGGCATGATGCAACGCAACCTTACCATTGTCGAAACGGGGTCTAAACGCTTATCCTTTTTGACCTTTTTTCGATCCATATAGGCTTTGTTTTCCATGGCGATGAACTTCGATCAGGCGCGTCAAAACATGGTTGAGAACCAGGTGCGCCCCTGGGAGGTGCTGGATGGTCGCGTGCTTGACGTGCTGCGTCACGTCCGCCGCGAGGATTTCGTCCCCGCCGCCCATCGCCAGCTGGCGTTCGCCGACCTGAACCTGCCGCTCGGCCACGGCGAAGTGATGATGAAGCCGGTCGTGGAAGGCCGCGTGCTGCAGGCGCTGGCGCTGAAACCCGAAGACAGCGTGCTGGAGATCGGCACCGGCTCGGGCTTTCTGACCGCCTGCCTGGCCAACCTCGCCGCGCAGGTCACCAGCGTGGACATCCATGCCGATTTCACTGCCGTGGCCAGCCAGCGCCTGCAGGCCGCCGGCATCACCAACGTGCAGTTGCAGACCGGCGAAGCCGTCAGCGAATGGCAGCCGCAGGGCACGTTCGATGCGGTGATTGTCACCGGCGCCGTCTACCGTATCCCCGACCGTTTCCTCGGCTGGCTCAAGCCCGGCGGCCGGTTGCTCGTCGTTCGCGGCGAGTCGCCGGTGCAGCAGGTGCTGGTGCTTACGCACGAAGGCAACGGCCGTTATCGCGAGGAAAGCCTGTTCGAGACGGATCTTCCCTATCTCGCGCACGCCGAACCTCCTCGCCGTTTCGTTTTCTGACCCCGATTTTCGAACCCACGAGGCGAACCATGCGCTTGAAGCTTCTGACCCTTGCCCTGTCCCTGGCCGCAGTTTCCCTGCCCAGCCACGGCGAGGATTTGCTGGATGCATACCGTCAGGCGCGTGCGAACGACCCTGTGCTGGCACAGGCCGACGCCACCCGTCTGGCCGTGCGCGAAAACGTGCCGCAGGCGCGCGCGCTGCTGTTGCCGCAGATCAACGCCGGCATGACCCTGCAGCAGCAGAGTCTTTCCGGCAGCAATAGTGCTCTGGCCACAGGTACCGGTTCCGGTCACGAACGCACGCGCTCCATTTCGGCCAGCGTCGACCAGACCATCCTCAACCTGTCCGACATCGCCAACCTGCAGGCCGCGCACTCCACCTCCGATGCGCAGGAAAAAACCTATGAGGCCGCCGCGCAGGAATTATTCGTGCGCGTGGCTTCGGCCTACTTCACGGTGTTGAACGACGAAGAACAGCTCGCCTACGCCAAGGCCAACGAAGAAGCCTATCGCGTCACCTACGACCAGGCCGAGCAGCAGTACAAGGTGGGCATCTCTGCCGTCACCAACGTGTACCAGGCCAAGTCCTATTACGAAGCCGCCAAGGCGAACACGGTCAGCGTGCAGAACACGCTCGCCAACGATCGCCAGGCGCTGAGCGTGATCACCGGCAAGCCGGTCGGCGATCTGAAGAAGCTGCGCCCCGAGCTGCCGATGGACCCGCCCACGCCGGCCGATCCGCAGAACTGGGTGGATAGCGCGCTGAAGAACAACCCCACGCTGGCCTCCTCGCAGCTTTCCGTCGACGCGGCCCAACACACCATCAACGCGGCCCGCGCCGGCCATCTGCCGACCATCACTGCCAGCCTCAGCCGCGGCAAGACCACGGCATGGCTGGAAAACGGCAGCTATAACGCGCTCGGCGCAACCGGCAACGGCCGCTACGGCACCACCATCGGCGTCACGCTGTCGGTGCCGATCTTCTCCGGCGGCGCGACGCAATCGAAGGTGCGCCAGTCGATCTACCAGCGCGATGAAGCGCAGGATTCGCTGGAACTGACGCGCCGCCAGGTCACGCAGAACACGCTCAACTACTACAACTCGGTGCTGGCCGGCATCAGCGAAGTGGAGTCGGGCAAGGCCGCGGTGGAATCGGCGCAGAAAGCCGTGGACGCCACCAAGGCCGGCTTCCAGGTAGGCACGCAGATCATGCTGGACGTGCTGACCTCGATCCAGCAGTTGACCCAGGCGCAGAGCACCTATTCGGTCGCGCGCCATCAGCTGGTGCTGAACCGCCTGTTGCTGAAGCAATCGGCGGGCACGATCGACTACAACGATCTGGAATACGCCAACTCGCTGTTGCAGTGATAAAAAGGCCGGGAACCCCGGCCTTTTTATCGCGTAGGTTGGGGTGCAAACCCCAACATCGCCATGCACACAGATGGCAGTGTTGGAGTTCACACCCCAACCCACGCTGATCACTCCTGCAACATCCGGTCGATCAAGCGCATCACCCGACCCACCGCACCGCGCTCGCTGTCGAACACCACCCGCGCCTGGCAGCCCATCTGCTTGCAGCGCGCTTCGTCCTGCAGCAGATCGAGCACCTCGGCGCCCAGCGCATCGCTTTGCATCACGCGCTTGGCGCCGCCGCCGCGAATCAGCGTGAGGGTGATTTCCTCGAAATTGAAGGTATGCGGCCCCACCAGCACCGGCCGGGACAGCGCCGCCGGCTCGAGCACGTTGTGGCCGCCGATCGGCACCAGGCTGCCGCCGACGAAGGCGACGTCGGACGCCGCGAAGAACGGCATCAGCTCGCCCATCGTGTCGATCACGAACACCTGGTGCGATTCGCCGGGCACGCGGTCGGTGCTGCGGGTCGCCATACTGAAGCCCAGGCTGCGCACGGAATGTTCCACCAGCCGGAAGCGCTCGGGATGGCGCGGCGCGATCAGCAGCAAGGCATCCGGCAGCCGCTTCAGCACCTCCAGGTGCGCCTCCAGCACCGCCAGCTCCTCGCCTTCGTGCGTGCTCGCGGCGATCCACACCGGCCGCAGGCGGCCCCATTGCTGTCGGAAGTCCTCGCCGGCTTCCGGCGCGCCGACCGGAATGGGCATGTCGAATTTCAAATTGCCGCTGACGGTGACCATTGCCGGATCCGCACCCAGCAGCCGATAGCGCGCCGCGTCGGTGCGCGACTGCGCCGCGATCTGCCGCACGCAGCGCAAGGCCGAGCGCAGCAGCGCACGCATCGGCGCATAACCGCGCAACGAGCGTCCGGACAGGCGCGCGTTGACGATCATCAGCGGAATGCCGCGCCGGTAGCAGCCGAAATACAGGTTCGGCCAGATTTCCGTTTCCACGATCAGCGCCAGCCGCGGCCGCACCTGCTTCAGGAAACGGTGCACGGAAAACGGCAGGTCATACGGCAGATAGACATGGAACACGCTGTCGCCGAACAACTGCTGCACGCGCGCCGAACCGGTCGGCGTGACGGTGGTGACCACCAGCGGCGCGTTCGGATAATCCTCGCGCAGCGCCTTGATCAACGGCTCGGCCGCGTTCACCTCGCCCACCGATACCGCGTGCACCCAGATGCTGCCGCGCAGATCCGGCGCCTTGAAAAAGCCGAAGCGCTCCGGCCAGCGCTGGTGGTAATTGCCATAGCGCATCCCGCGCGTCAGCAGGCGCAGCACCAGCACCGGCGTGGCGAGGTACATCAGGAGGGTATAGAGATAGCGCAACGTCGGTTCCTCTCCGGGACGCGGAAGTATACGGGGCATGTGCCGCTACAATTCCCCGAATGCCTGGAACACCTTATCCCCCCTTCACCCGCTCCTTGCTCGCACCACGCCTCTGGCCGGCCTGGGTCGGCGTGGGCGTGATGAAGCTGATCGCCATGCTGCCGTTTCCGGTGCTGATGGGCATCGGCCGCGCGCTGGGCTGGCTGATCGAACGCTTTCCCTCGCCGCGCCGCCAGGTGGCGGCCACCAATGTCGCATTGTGTTTCCCGCAGCTCGATGCAAAGGCGCAGGCCGCGCTGGTGGAGGCGCACCTGCGCGACATCGGCCTGATGCTGATCGAATTCGCGCTGGGCTGGATGGGTTCGGACCGCGCGATCGGGAAAATCCCGGTCACCATCGAAGGACTGGAACATCTCCAGGCCGCGCACGCCGAGGGGCGCGGCATCCTGCTGGTCGGCGGCCATTTCTCGCACCTGGAACTGTGCGCGCGATTGGTATCGCAACGCATCCGCATCGCCGGCATGTACCGCCGCATGGACAACGCGGTGTTCGAATGGACCGTGCTGCGCGCGCGGCTGGGCTATGCGCGCGCGATGTTCGACAAGGACGACATCCGCGGCACCGTCAAATACCTGCGCAGCGGCGGCACGCTGTGGTACGCGCCCGACCAGGACATGCGCAGCAAGGACAACGCCTTCGTGCCGTTCTTCGGCGTGATCGCCGCCACCATCACCGGCACGCATCATCTGGCGCGCCTGTCCCGTGCGGCCGTGGTGCCGTTCTTCCATCGGCGCCTGCCCGGCAGCCAAGGCTATGTGCTGCGCCTGGGCGCACCGCTGGACAACCTGCCCAGCGCAGATGCCGAAGCCGACACCGCGCGCGTCAATCGCTGCATCGAAGACATGGTGCGCGAAGCGCCCGAGCAGTACCTGTGGGTGCACAAGCGCTTCAAGACGCGCCCGGAAGGACAGCCGCCGATCTATTGAGCGCAACGACAGGCTGGCGTCAGCCTCGGCCGGTACATAGATGGATTGGCCTTTTGTCGCGCCTTTGCCATGCCCCACCACCCACGCCGCCGGTCGCGCCGTCGCCCGGCACCGCCGACTGCCGTAAAATCCTGCGAACGGCAGACAAGGAGCGCTGCATGACCACGCAGGAAGGGCGAAGCGCTCCGGCTTGCCCGATCTTCATGTATCACAACATCGCGCAAGCCCCGCATGGTTTGAAGCGCTGGCGCAGCCTGTACGTGAGTCCCGGCGCCTTCGCACGGCAGATGTGGCTGCTCAAGCGGCTCGGCTACCAGGGTCTGTCGATGTCCGACGCCATGCCGTACCTGCGCGGCGAACGGCAAGGCCGCATCGCGGTAATCACGCTGGACGACGGCTACGTCGATAACCTTCAGTTCGCGCTGCCGATCCTCCGGCGCTACGGTTTCACCGCCACCTGCTACGTGGTCAGCGGCAGCATCGGCCGCTACAACAACTGGGATGCGGAAAAGCTCGGCATCCAGAAACCCTTGATGAGCGCCGCGCAACTGCGCGCCTGGCACGAAGGCGGCATGGAGATCGGCGCGCACACACGCAGCCATCCGCATCTCACGCAATGCGATGACGCACAGTTGCAAGACGAGATCGCCGGCAGCAAGGCCGACCTGGAAGCCGTGCTCGGTGTGCCGGTGACGCAGTTCTGCTACCCCTATGGCGACATGGACGATCGCGTCGCCGAGGCGGCCCGCGCCGCCGGCTACGCCGCCGCCACCACCACCCAGCGCGGCCGCGCCAGCGCCGGCATGGACGTATGGCGCCTCCCGCGCGTGCAAGTCGCCCGCCACCATGTGCTGCCGCAATTCGCCATGCGCGCATTCACCGATTACGAGAACAAACGTCACCCGAGCAGGCGCGCATGAAATTTCTTTTCGTCGGCACCAATCCCGAAAACACCGGCGCCGCTACGCACTTCGTCGCACTCGCCCTGGCAATGGTGGAAGCCGGCCACCAAGTCAGCGCCGTGGTGTATCCGAACGGCCTGATCGCCAATGCGCTAGCCAAGTCCGGCGCAAAACTCTATCCGGCCAAATTCCGCAACGTGTTCGACCTGCGCGGTTATTTCGCCACGTTCAAGGCCGCACGCGAACTACAGCCGGATTGGCTGGTCGGCAACTTCGGCAAGGAATACTGGCCGCTGATCCTGATGAGCCGCCTGCTGCGCGTACCGGTGGCGCTGTTCCGTCATCGCACGCCGCCAATGGGGCGCCTCTCCCAGTATCTGGTGCCGCGACTGGCGCAGCGCTTCTTTGCGGTATCCCAACATGCGCGGCAGGCATACCTGGACCGTGGCGTAGCGCCGCAGCGCGTACGCGTGCTGTACAACCCGGTGAGCATGACCTGGTGCAAGCCGGATGCGCAACGCCGCAGCGACATCCTGCATCAGCTCGGCATTGCGCAGGATGCGATCGTGCTGGGCTACTTCGGCCGCATGCATCACACCAAAGGCATCTTCACCCTGCTCGAAGCGCTCGACGGCGCAATGGCGCAGGAATCACGCCTGCATTGCCTGTGGCTGGGCCACGGCCCGGACGCGCAACAACTGGGCGAGCGCATCGAAGCGGGCAGCTTCGCGCATCGCCACCACATGCTCGGCTGGATCGACGATGTGCATCCGTACTACAGCGCGATCTCCATGCTGGCCTTCCCCTCCATCGCCACCGAAACCTTCGGCCGCGTGTCGGTGGAAGCTCAAGCCGCGGGCGCACCGGTGCTGGCCAGCAACATCGGCGGCGTACCCGAAACGCTTTCGCCGAACGTCAGCGGCCTGCTGTTGCCGCCCGGCAATTCGGCGGCATGGCGCAACGCCATCCTCAAGCTGTGCGATGCGGACGTACGCGAACCGATGGGCGCGGCGGCGCGCGATTTCGTCGACCGGCATTTCAGCACACGCGTGATCGCCGACGAATTCGTGCGCATCTTGAGCAACAGCCAATAACTCCCCGTAGGTTTGAATAGAGGCGCAGCCGAAACCCAGCATCGCCACGTTGATGCTTGCGCCTGGGTGTCTCAGTCCAAGGTTCGCCTGCGCGCCTCGTGCAATTTGGCGTATTTCAAAAACACGTAGAACGCACCCAGCACGCTCGCGACAAATCCCGCCCATCCGCTCAGGAAATACCGCTTCAACACGAACTGCCGCAAGAAGAACAGCGGCGGATAGACCACCATGCGCAACCCGGTAAAACGCTGCCCGCGCCGCAGCTTGTGCGCCACCATGCCGCTGCTGTAGCGATTGATCTTCTCCACCCGCGTATGGATGTCGCCATCGCCATTGTTGACGAAGTCGGCACCCCACAAGGTCTTTACCGGCCCACGCACTTCCACCGCCGCATGCACTTCCACATCGTTCATCGCACCGTGCCTGCGATTGAACAGGCGCAGATGGCCGTTGCGATGACTCAGGCGATGCTGCACCGTCCAGAACATGCGCTCGCGGCGCGGCAGGCGGAAACCGGCGTGCCGCGGATCTTCCAAGGCGCGCTCGATGATGGCGCGCGTGCCGGGCGACAGGATTTCGTCCGCATCCAGGTTCAAGATCCAGTCGTTGCGCGCCAGTTCGTAGGCGCGTTGCTTCTGCGGACCGTAGTCGTCGAACGGATGCACTTCCACCCGCGCGCCATGCATGCGCGCAATCGCCACCGTGCTGTCGGTCGAGCCGGAATCGAGCACGACGATTTCGTCGGCCCAATCCACTTCGCGCAGGCAGGCGTCCAGCGTATCGGCGTTGTTGTAGGTGATCACCACCACCGAGAGCGGTTCACGCGCCATCGCGTTCGTCCTTCGTTGCTGCAAACAGCGACGCACACCATAGCCCCAGCAGCCAGGCGAACAACAGTCCCCACCAGGCCGAATAGAAGGCCAGGTGCGAATTGAGCGGAAACAGCATCGCCGCCAGCGATACCGTCACCGGGAACGCCGTCGCCCGGCCGTCCAGCCCCGCATGCCGCCATGCGCGCAAAGCCAGCACGACACCAACCAGCCACAGCAGCAAACCCACGACGCCGGTTTCGATCAGCACTTCCAGCACCAGCTGGTGCGGATGGCAGGCGCCCATGCCGTCGCCGCAATTCTCCGCCACCATGAAATGATCGTTCGCGGGGGCATAACGCGGATAGGCATAGCGAAACCCACGCACACCCACCCCCAGCAAGGGATGCGCCTGGATCATGCGCACGCCGGTGCGCCAAATATCGAGCCGCCCGGTCGTCGCTTCGTTGAGCGATTGCTCGCTGCCGCTCAAGACCATCAAGGTGCGCTGCATGCGCGTTTCAAAGCGCGTCGATGTTTTCCATGCAATGCCGCCTGCCGCCGCCAATACCACTGCCACCAACGCACCGACCACCACAAAGCGCACAAAAGAACCTGCTTCGCGCGCGATGAACACCAGTGTGACCAAACCAAAGGCGATCCACGCCGACCGCGAGCCGCTCAACAGCACCGGCCCCAGCAACAACACGAAGGCCACGATCAGCCCGCGCAATCCCCAGCGCTTGCGCGCCGTCCACAGCGCAAACGGCGACAGTACCGCCAGCGTCGGCCCCAGCTTGGGATCGTCCGCGCCGAACAGGCCGGAAATCCGCTCCGCGTCTGCATGTCCGCGCAAGCTCCAGCCGGTAAGCATCTGCATCCAGGCATCGAGCACCCAGAACGCGATCACCGCCGCCACCGCGACATACAAGCCGTGCACCCGCCGCTCGCTGCGCAACGCATGACAGGCATAAAGCCCCAGCGGCAGATAACGCAGCAAGCCCAGCACCGTGCCCCAGCTTTTGGCGGGCGCCACGGACACGAATGAAGACAGCAGTGCCGCACCGATGTAGCACGCCAACAGCATCCACAGCAGGCGCATCGAAGGCTGCGTCCATTCGATCCCCCGCCGCCATGCAAGCACCAGCCCGATCAGACATGCCGCTGTGCCCAGCTCGGCACTACGCCCAAACGGTAGCAGGACCGCCACCAGCCAGTACGGCCACCATGGCTGCTGCAGCCAGCGCTGGAGTCGCTCGGAAGATTGGTTGTGCATAGGCGGCTGGCTGGCCTCAGGCGGTCAAGGAAGTCGAAGTGCTCGGCTGGCGTAACGCCACAGTTCCGGCGGCGTGCGCGTGGGACTGGCTTCCCGTGCTATGCGCCCGGCTCCAACCTGCCCGCGATTTTGCAGAGATCGACCCCGCTTTGTCGCAATGTGTTCATTAGAATTAATCCGATCGCGCATCATCCGATTCTTCCACACTAAAAGCAGCAAGGACGTTATATGACCGCACGCTTGTACGGCCGTAAGTGGGTTGCGCTCGCATTCGCGCTTTTTGCCTTCAACGCTCACGCCACCGACCTGAAAGTCCAGGTATTGAGCGCCACCGTCAAGGACCAGAAAATCCCGGGCGCAACGGTGATTCTGCAACGCAACGGAGCGCAATCCATTCATGCAGTCACGGATGACCAGGGCAGTGCCAGGCTGACCCAGGATCAGGCCGACGACGCCAACTCGCTGATCATCATCAAGAAGGACGGTTACTCCGACCTGATTGCCAAGTGCCCGTGCGCAGGCCTGAGCTACGCGCTCAGCCCCGTCATGCAAAACCTTGATGGTTTGCGCGTCGTGCTGAGCTGGGGCGCCGAGCCGGCCGACCTCGACCTGCACGTGGCCTACCCCAACTATCACGTCTTCTGGCGCGCAAGGAAGGGACCTGACGCCAATCTGGACATCGACCACACCGACCGTTACGGACCTGAAACCATCACGCTGGAACGCAAGCACGCCGGCGATACCTACGTGTTCGCGGTGCACGATTACACCGACCGCGCCAAGCCGGAGACGACTTCCCTTGCCAACAGTCAGGCCAAGGTGTTCGTTTACATCGGCAAATCGTTGGTACGCAGCTATTACGTACCGAAAAATCAACCCGGCAATTTGTGGACGGTATTTCGCATCACGGGCGAAGGTGAGTTTCAGGACATCAATACCGTACGCGGCGTGTATGTCGACGCGGAAAACGTCCTCAACGAGATCGACCACTACAACAACGAACAACTGCAAGTCACCGCCGCCAACCAGGGCAGCATCGACCCGGCCCACGCCAAGACGCTGAACCAGAACGGCGAAAAGGCGTATCACAGCGGCGACCTCGAAGGGGCCATCAATCTGTACCGCCAGGCCATCGATGCGGATCCGAATTATGGCCAGGCCTACAGCAACCTGGGCCTCGCCTACCAGAAGGCGGGTCGCGCCGCCGAAGCCATCTGGGCCGACCGCAAGGCGCTGGCGCTGGCCAGCGGTCCGACCGCGGCGACGGTTCGCGCCAGCTCGTACTACAACATCGGGCGCCTCTACGAAGATGCAGGCCAGTTCGACGACGCCTTGAGCAACTACCGGGCGGCCAAACAGCAAAAAGCCAATCCGGTCTACGACAACGCCATCCAGCGCGTCAGCAACCATCGCTGATCCCATCCATGCCCCGCAGCCTTGCGGGGCATCTCTTTTCGCTGTCCGAGTGTTAGCCCATGCGCCGAATCTTTCTATCGGCGATCCTGCTGGTCGTCACGGCAGGGTCGCTTCATGCTGCAGGTCCCAGTGATGTCGCCGGCGGAGACCGCGCCTTCTGGCCCTCACCCCTCAACTCCACCGCGTCGTTCGACCTGGCGTCACGCGCCGAACTGCTGGCGTTCGGCAAGGCCTTGGCCGATAGCGAGCGAATCGATGACCAGGCTCTTCAGCAGCAGTTGCAGATCAAGTCGTTCGATCACGCCTCGGTCGAACGTATCCGCGCCACCTACTGGCAACGGCTTACGGCGAACTACATGCTTGCCGCCGCGCATTGCGATATCCGGCAGCCCTTCTGCTCACCGGTGCATGACCAGGCCGAATTCAAACACGCCGCCGCGGCCTTCGTCGCCGCACCTGCGCCGGAATATCGTGCGTGGTTCGATCAGGCCAGCACGTTCCAGCATGTGTATTTGAACGAACTGCTGCGACTTGCGGCGCTGTTTCCGCGCGTCGATAGCGAGGTGATGAGCTTTTCTTCGCAAGAGATCGACGGTCATGCCCTGGGCGACCGCGAATTTTTGCTGAGCTTCGACGATGGCCCCACGCGTGCCGGCGGTTCAACCGATGCGATGCTGCAGATCCTTCGCTCCCTGCATATGAACGCCACGTTTTTCACGCTCGGCGAACCGCTGCAAGCCCGCCTGAAACAGAGTTCGCCAGCGAGCGTGGCAGCTTCGTACCAGGGCATGTGCGTCGGTGCGCATGGCTGGGAGCATCGCTCGCATAGCGCATGGCCGGAGTGGCGGGATTCGGTGACGCGCAGCATGGCTTTGGTCCACGACAATCTGCCGGACAGCTACGTGCCGTTGTTCCGCCCGCCATTCGGTCAACGGCGCCCTGATAGCGGCGATTTCTTTGCGCAGCACGGTTGGCACGTCGCACTGTGGAACATCGATTCGCAGGATTGGAACGCCAAGGTCGACGCCGACCAGGTCAAGCAGCGCGTGCTCACGCTGATGCTGCTATGGCGCCACGGCATCATCCTGTTCCATGACATTCACACCAAGGCCCAGGTATCCGTGCCGTGGCTGCACAACCAGTTGCATGATTCGGGCGTGCAGTGGCTGGATTGCCGCCGGTTTTCCGCCGGCACATGATCCGGAACCGAGGAGGTGGCGGCACGCTCGCGGGCTACGCCACCACTTCCTCATACAACGCCAGCGACGCATGCTGCATGTCGACCAGCCGATAACGCTGCAAGGGCGAAATGGGCGGGGCCACGCGCAGCAGTTCGGCGGCGCGTTCGACCAGGCGTTCGCGGTCGCCGGGCGGGACGCGGCCGGCGGGATAGAGTTCGGCCAGCAGTTCGCCCACGCCGCCGTGGGCGTAGCCGAGCACCGGGCGGCATAGGGCCAGCGCTTCGACCACGGTGCGGCCGAAGGCTTCGGGCTTGTTCGATAGCTGCAATATCAACGCGGACATGGCGTAGATGTCGCGCACGTCTTCACGCGGTGCGGTCATCACCACCTGGTTGGTCACGCCGCGGCCCTTGATCAAGTCCTTCAGTTCTTGCACGTAGGCTTCGCGGCCCGGTTCGATCACGCCGAGCAGCAGCAGGCGCGTGTCGATGCCGCGCTGCTTGAGTTCGGCCACCAGCTCGATCGCGTCGTGATGGCCTTTCAGGCGCGTGCCGCGGCCGGGCAGAGTGAGCAGCGGCGCGCCGGCGAGGTTGGGAAATTCGTTGAAGAACGCCCTCTGCCAGCTCTCGTCCGGACGATGGCCGTAGGGGAATTTGTCCGGATCGATGCCGCGCGGCACGATGCGGATGCGGGTGGTATCCACCTTGTCGTAGTGGCTGATCAGGTAATCGCGCACGGTCTGCGAGACCACCACGATGCGCTCGCCGCGCAGCATGATGGCGCTGTAGCGGCCCGGCGAGTTGAGCCCGTGCACGGTGGTGATGAAGTGCGGGCGCGGCAACATGCCCTTGAGCGCCCACCACCCCATCCAGGCGGGCAGCCGCGAGCGGACGTGGACCACGTCCGGCTTGAGCTCGCGCAGGATGCGTCGCAAGCGCCCCAGCCGGCCCAGGGTGAGCAGCGACTTGCGGCCGATGTCCAGGGTGATGTGTTCGCTGCCTTCGGCCTGGAGCTGCTTGACCAGGCGGCCGCCGGCCGAAATCACGATCGAGCGATGTCCGGCCTGCACCAGTGCCTGCCCCACTTCCAGCACCGAGCGCTCCGCGCCGCCCGAATGCAGCGCGGGGATGAGCTGCACAACGGTCAGCGTTCTGGCCGGTGTGGCGGCGACGGACATGATTGCCTCATTGGCGACTTTCATCCATAAAACCCAAGCACCAATCGTGCCGCATGGCGCAATTTATGCACTAGGCCGCGGCTTGCGTTCAGTCGCGCAGGACGTAATGCGCGCCGCAGTAAGGACATACGGATTCACCGCCATCCTCCACGATGGGCAGATACACCTTCGGATGGGAGTTCCACAGCGCCATGCCGGGCATGGGGCACGACAGCGGCAGGTCCGAACGCGTCACTTCATAACGATTTTCGGCATTCGCCAGGATGGGCGTGACGGCGGCAGAGGAACCCGACATGGGATGGTGCTCCGGGGCAAGACGTTGGGACGGGCAATGTTAGCAGGCCCAAGTTCGCGCGATACAGCATCCGGATGCGGCCTGGCCCGGGTGGCGGGCCGGGCGTGGGCGCTTGCCGAGCGGTTCGGCAAGCGCGCACCTTCTCCGTCCCTTCGCCCCGCAAGCTAAGGAGAGGGATGGGAGAAAAACGACGGGCGATTACTGCCCGGACTTCGGCACCGAACCTTCGGTGGTGATGCTGATCTGGATCTCGTCGCTCACCTTCGGCACGTACGCACCCAGGCCGAAATCCGAACGCTTGATCGTGGTGGTGGCGTTGAAGCCGATCGCCTGCTGGCCGGTCATCGGATGCTTGCCTTCGTTGTTGAGCGTGGCGTTCAACACCACCGGCTTGGTCACGCCGTGCACGGTCAGGTCGCCACTCACCTTGTAGTGCTTGCCGCCCAGCGGCTGCACGCTGCTGCTCTTGAAGGTGATGGTGGGGAATTTCTCGGCGTCGAAGAAATCCGGCTCCTTCAGGTGCTTGTCCAGCGCCGGCACGTGCGTGTCCAGATCGCTCAGCGGCAGGGTCACGTCCACCGTGGACTTGGCCGGGTTCTGGTCGTCGAACACCAGCGTGCCCTCGCCCAGGCCGATGTTGGCGGTGGGATGGGAGAAGCCGAAGTGGCTCCAGCTGAACAGCACCATGGTGTGGCCCGGATCGAGCTTGTAGGTGACCGGGGTGGCCTGGGCCGAGAACGCTGCGCCGAGCAGACCGGCCAGCAACATGTAGCGAAGGGTACGCATGAAAAAATCTCCTGCCTTCATCGGGTGGATGGAAAAATCGCTTTCGTGCCAAACGACGGGACCGTCGCCCGAGCATAGCCCCGGGCGATCGTCCCTGGGAAAGCCGCTTATTCGACGCGGCACGCTTCCTCGAACGTGAGCCGCGGGCTGCGCGGGAACAGGTCACGGCTGCTGTCGCCGTAACCGATATTGATCAGGAAGTTCGACTTCACCGTGGTGCCGGCGAAGAACGCCTGGTCCACGCCGGCGTTGTCGAAGCCGGACATCGGACCGCAATCCAGGCCCAGCGCACGCGCCGCCATGATCACATAGGCGCCCTGCAGCGTGGCGTTGCGGAACGCCGTGGTGTCGATCAGCGGCTGATTGCCGACGAACCAGCTGCGCGCATCCGCATGCGGAAACAACTGCGGCAGCTTTTCGTAGAACGCGTGATCGTTCGCCACGATCGCGGTGACCGGCGCCGCCATGGTCTTGGCGCGGTTGCCTTCGGACAGGAACGGCTTGAGCTTTTCCTTGGCGGCGGCGGACTTCACGAACACCAGGCGCATGGGCGAGGAATTGGCGCTGGTCGGGCCGAACTTGGCCAGTTCGTAGAGGGCGTGCAACTGTTCGTCGGTCACTTCCTTGGGCAGGAAGGCGTTGTAGGTACGGGCGGTACGAAACAGCTGATCCAGCGCGGCCTCGGCAAGCTTCTCGCTCATGGGTATCCTCTGGTGAACAATAAAGCGCAGAGTGTAAGCGCAAGCCGGACCGAGCAGCGGGCGAACGAGGCGAACATACTGTGCACGATCCGGCGACAATCCAGTTGCAAAAACGCGGCATGCAGCACATGCCGCAAGGCGAATGCTGGGTGATCACCGACCGCGCCGCCGGCAACCAGCGACAGGCGCTGGCGCTGGCCCAATGCCTGGGGTTGCCGGTGCGCCACCTGGTATTGTCGCTGCGCGCGCCATGGTCGTGGCTGTCGCCGCGCCTGCTGGCGGGCGGCCGGCTGGTCTTGCCGCCTTCGCAACGCACAACCTTCGCGCCACCATGGCCCACCGTCGCCATCGGTTGCGGACGCAGCGCCGCCTTGCTCACGCGCATGCTGCGCAGCCTGGCGGACGGGCATTGCCACACCGTGCAGATTCTTGATCCGCGCATCGATCCCACGCATTGGGACACGGTCATCGCGCCCAGGCATGACGGCCTGGCCGGCGCCAACGTGTTGAACCCGCTGGGTTCGCTGAATCCCGTCGACGATGCATGGCTGGCCGATGGCCGCGAGGCGAGTCCTGCGCTGGGCGAGCTGCCCAGGCCTCGCATGGGCGTGTTGATCGGCGGTCCGCGCAGCGGCATCCGTGTCGACGCCGATTACGCGCACCGCCTCGCGCAACACCTGCTTGCACGTCGGCGTCGCGAAGGCGGCAGCCTGCTGGTGCTGACTTCGCGCCGCACGCCCAATGCCGTGGCCGAGGTGATGCGCAACGCCATGCACGATGTTCCCGGCCTGATGTGGAGCGGTCCTGACGATGGCCCCAACCCCTACCCCGGCGTACTCGGCTGGGCCGATCGGCTGGTGGTGACGCCCGATTCGGTGAACATGCTCAGCGAAGCGTGCGCCGTGGGCTGCGCGGTGCATACGTCCGCGCCGGAGGCCTTGCCGCCGAAGCTTGCGCGGTTTCATGCAAGCTTGCGCGCGGCCGGGCTGTTACATGGCGTGGATGACGATGCGCCGATGCGACAGGTGCCGTTGCGGGAGACGCAGGCGATTGCCGAAGCGTTGATCCAGCGTATCCTCGCCAAACCGTAGGTTGGGGTGCAAACCCCAACGTCGCAGTGCATGCATTGTCTGTGTTGGGGTTTGCACCCCAACCTACAATTCGAACCCGAGCGCACGCGTCACTACATTCACCTCACCGCACAACGCTTCCAATTCCGCATCACGCGCCGCAAGCCGGGAACGCAAATCCAGCGTGCACAACAACGCACGGCGCAACAGTTCCGCATGCGCACGGGTGAAGCAGTTTGCCTGTGCCGTATCGAGCAAACCCGCATCGCGGCAAAGCTCGATCAGGCCCGCATTGGCGGTGGTCGAAAGCAGGCGCGGCGATTGCGACGCATGCGCCAGCACCAGACCTTGCAGCGCGAATTCGATATCGAGCAAACCGCCACGTCCCTGCTTCAAATCGATCAATGTCTCGCTCGAACGATCGCGCTCCGCACGCCAGCGTTGCCGCATGCTGCTGACTTCCGCCAGCACCGCGGCGCGATCGCGCGGCACCGCGAGCGTGCGGCGTCGCACATCGGCCAGTTCCGCGTTCAACGCAGTGTCGCCGGCGACCGGACGCGCACGCAACAAGGCCTGATGCTCCCAGGTCCAGGCGCGGCTTTCCTGATAGGCGACGAACGCTTCCAGGCTGCCCACCAGCAAGCCCTTGGAACCATCCGGGCGCAGGCGCGTGTCCACTTCGTACAGGCGTCCCGCTCGCGTGAGCACGGTGAGCCAGTTCATCACGCGCTGGGTCAGGCGCTGATACCAGCGCGAACCTTCCAGCGGACGCGCGCCATCGCTGATCGCCTGCGCACGCTGGCCATCGAACACGAACACCAGGTCGAGATCGGAGGCGAAACCCAGTTCCTCGCCACCCAGGCTGCCGTAGCCGAGGATGGAAAAACCCGAACCCTCGCCCGGCAGGCGTCCATGCGCGGCGATCACTTCGCGCTCCGCCAGCGCGGCAATCGCATTGACGGCCGACTCGGCCAAGGCGGCCAGCCGGCGTGCGGTCGCCACCGCATCGGCGCGTCCATCGTTGAAGGCCAACCCCAGGCGAAAGGCGATGCTCGACTTGAATTCGTTGATGCGCTCCAGCTCCGCTTCCGCCTCGCGCTCATCCAGCGTGGCGAGCACGCGCGCGATTTCCGCGCTGATATCCGAGCGCTTCAGTGGAAGCTGGTCGATGCGCGGATCGAGCACATCGTCGAGCAGCAGCGGTTGCGCGATCACGCGCTCGGCCAGGAAGGCGCTGTCGGCAAACAGTTGCGCCAGACGTTTGCGCGCCGAAGGCTGTTCTTCCAGCAGCGCAAGATAGGAAGGACGGCGCGCCACCGTCTGCACCAGGCGGCACAAGCGCAGCAGCGATGGCACCGGCGCGGAGGTATCGCGCGCCGCCGCCAGCAATTGCGGCATCAGGTGATCGAGCTGCTCGCGGGCGCGCGCCGGCATGGCGCGCAGTTGCGACGCCTGTGGCAGTTTCAGCAGGGCGTCCGCCGCTTCCGCTCCGGGCTGGAAACCGGACGCTTCAAGCACGCCTGCATCGAGCGATTCATCGCACGCGCGCTGCCACAGGATGGCGTCCGCGGCCGGCACGCTCGCCTTGGCGCCGCCTTCGGGCATCAGCATGGCGGCGAATTCGTTGGCGACGATGTCGCGATGCCTGGCCAGTTCCTCGGCCAGCGGCTCCCATGCCGGGTAGTCCAGCGCCAAAGCCAGCCGTTCGCGCGTGAGATCGTCTTCCGGCAGATCGTGCGTCTGCGCGTCGCGCAGCATCTGCACGCGGTTTTCCAGCCGCCGCAGAAATACGTAGGCCTGGCGCAACGCACGCGCACGCGAGGCGGGAATATGCCCGCGCGCCTCGCACGCGGTAAGCGCCGGCAGCAGGCCACGCACGCGCAGGCTCGGTTCGCGGCCGCCGCGGATCAGCTGCACCAGTTGCACGATGAACTCGATTTCGCGGATGCCGCCGGGCCCCAGCTTGAGATTGTCGGCCAGATCCTTGCGCGCCACTTCCGCATCGATCAGCGCCTTCATTTCGCGCAAGCCGGCGAATGCGGTGTAGTCCAGATACTTGCGATAGACGAACGGCCGCAGCATTTCCTGCAACTGTTTGCCGGCGTTGCGATCGCCCGCCACGGTGCGCGCCTTGATCCAGGCATACCTTTCCCAGTCGCGTCCTTCGCGCTGGTAGTACTGCTCCATCGCGGCGAACGGCAGCGCCAGCCGCCCGGCATTGCCGAACGGGCGCAGGCGCAGATCCACGCGCGCGCAGATGCCGTCGGTGGTGGGCTCGTGCAGCAGGCGCACCAGCTGGCGTCCCATGCGCACGAAGTATTCGCTGTTGTCCAGCACGCGCGCGCCATCGCTCTCGCCGCCTTGCGGATAGGCCAGCACCAGGTCGATGTCGGAGGAGAAATTCAACTCGCTGCCGCCAAGCTTGCCGAAGCCGACCACGATCAGCCGTTGCAGCGCGCCGTCCGCGTCCCGCGCATGACCGTAGCGCACGGCAAGGCTGCGCTCGGACCACTCCAGCGCAGCACCCAGCAAGGCTTCGTAAAGCACGCTGGTGGCGGAAAGCGTTTCGGGCAGATCGTCCAGCCCGTTGACGTCGCGAAACACCAGCCGCAGCGCTTCGGCATGCCGGAAGCGCCGCAGCGCGGCCATGCAGGCCGCTTCGTAGGTGTCGAGTTTCAAGGCTTCGATGCGCGCGGAGGCATCGGCGCTGGCGCGCAAGCGCTCCAAACCTTGCGGCGCCAGCAACTGCGGTTGGCTGCGCCAGGTTTCGAAGGCGAAATCGCTGGCCAGCAAGGTGCGTCGAATGCGCTCGGCCACGCCGGCATCATCGTGCAGCGGCACGCCCGCGGCGCGGCAACGCGCCACCAGTTGCGCGTAGCGATCGTCGATAACCGCCCGCAGCGCAGGCGATTCGGTGGGAGGTGGGATGACAGCCATGCGGCCATTATGGGCCCTGCACCGCATGCGATAGAACCGCTTTTCGCGTTCCGGGCTTGCATGCTTCACCGCGATCCTCCGACAGCGTCCCGCCGGATGTGTGCGACAGCCTTATCGGCACGCGGCATCACGGAGATCGATCCATGGACACCACGCACGATACGGCATCGGCACGCCCTGCCCTTCGCTACGACGCGCAAGGCGAAGCGGTACGGGAACTGCAACGGCATCTGCGCGAACTCGATTACCGGGACATGGACGGTCCGGTCAGCGCCGACGGTCGGTTCGGCGATCGCACCCGGCGTGCAGTGGAGGCGTTCCAGTACGACTACGGGCTTACCGTCGATGGCGTCGCCGGTCCGAAGACGTGGCGCGCGTTGCGGCATGCATTGCGGCGGCGCTCATGGCACAGGGCACGACCGTAGTTGGGTTACCCCGGACTTGATCCGGGGTAACCCAACCTACGAGGGCATTACGGCGCGGCTTATGCTTCAACGCGCCGCCACGGCCCTACAGCGACCGGAAAGCTTGCGTGCGGCGGATGCACCGTGGCATGCGCCAACACGCGGCCCTCCCGATCGGTGGCAAATACCGACAGCGCCTGGAAGTGGATGCCGACGGCGTCGTCCGCCGACGCATGGTGCCGCGCCCAATCGCGTTCGCTCCATTCCGCTTCGATCGGCTCGTCCATGTTGCCCACGCGCAAGCTGGCGCGCACGGTGCCGGCCACGTGGCGCAGGCTGAGCAATTGCGCCTTCAGGCCGTCGGCGGTCAGCGAGGCCAGCACGATGTCTTCGGGACGCACGTGCACGGTGATTTCGTGCGCCGCTTCCACCGGAAAATTCTCGATGCGCCAGGTCTGGCCGAACAGATGCAGTTGCTGATCCTTCACCACGCCGGGCAAGGCCTGGCCGCGCGCGATGAAGCGCGACGCGAACGGCGTGGCCGGCTGGCGATAGATCTGTTCGGGCGTACCGATCTGCTCGATCCGCCCGCGGTTCATCAGCACCACGCGATCGGCCATTTCCAGCGCCTCGTCCTGATCGTGCGTGATAAACAAAGTTGTGATGCCGAGCGAATGATGGAACTCGCGCAGCCAGCCGCGCAGGTTCACGCGCACTTGCGCATCGAGCGCGCCGAACGGTTCGTCCAGCAGCAGCAGGCGCGGCTCGATCGCCAGTGCGCGCGCCAACGCCACACGCTGGCGCTGGCCGCCGGAAAGCTGCGCGGGATAGCGCTGCGCGAAGCCTTCCAGCTCCACCTTGCGCAATAGATTTTCCACGCTCGCCTTGATCGCCGACGCCCGCGGCCGCTGGCGCCAGGGACGCACGCGCAAGCCGAAGGCCACGTTCTGCGCCACCGTCATGTGCGGAAACAGCGCATAGTGCTGGAACACCAGGCCCACGCCGCGGCGCCTGGCGTCCAGCGCCAGCAGGTCCTGGCCATCGCGCAGCACGCTGCCCGCGTCCGGCTGGTCGAGCCCGGCGAGGATGCGCAGCAGGCTGGTTTTTCCCGAACCCGACGGACCGAGCACGGCAACGAATTCACCGTCGCCGATGCTCAGACTGACGTCGTCCAGGGCGGCGAACTGACCGAACTGGCGACGCAAGCGGGAAATCTCGATACCCATGGATCCGTCTATCCCTCAATGCAGCTGGTCGCCATGCCGCCATTCCACGAAACGCTTGATGCCAAGCGTGAGGACAGTAAGCAGGGCGAGCAGTGAAGCCGCTGCAAAGGCAGCGGAAAAATTTTCTTGGTACAGCTGGTCCACCTGCAGCGGCAGCGTATTGGTGATGCCGCGCAGGTGTCCCGACACCACGTAGACCGCGCCGAACTCGCCCATGGCGCGTGCATTGCATAACAGCACGCCATACAGCAGCGCCCAGCGCACGCGCGGCAGCGTGACGCGGAAAAAAATCTGCCAGCCATTGGCGCCCAGCGTCAGTGCCGCTTCTTCCTGTTCCGAGCCTTGCGCCTGCATCAGCGGGATCAGCTCACGCGCCACGAACGGCAGGGTCACCAGCACGGTCGCCAGCACCAGGCCGGGCAAGGCGAAGATCACCTGCAGGTTGTGCGCTTGCAACCATCCGCCCAGCCAGCCGTCCTTGCCGTAGATGAGGATCAGCATCATCCCGCACACCACCGGCGAGATCGAAAACGGCAGATCGATCAAGGCGGCGAGCAAGGCCTTGCCGCGAAATTCGAAATGCGTCATCGACCATGCGGCGGCGAGACCGAAGACCAGGTTCAACGGCACGGCGATGGCCGCGACCGTCAGGGTGAGGCGCACGGCGGCGACGGTATCGGGTTGGCGGATGGCATTCAGGTAAAACGCCAGGCCTTGCCGGAACGCCTCCGCAAAAATCGCCAGCAGCGGCAACACCAGCAGCCAGCCCAGCACGGCCAGCGCCGCGAGCACCAGCACGATGCGCGCCACACGCGTGGCCGCGCTCGGCCGGCCGATCGACACCACGGCAGCGACAGCGGCCATCAGCGCACCACCGCCCAGCGGCGCGTCCAGCGATGCAGCCAGGCCATCGCGATCAGCAACAGTAAAGACGCGGCCAGCATCACCGCACCCAACGCGGCGGCGCCGCGGTAGTCGTATTGCGAATCGATCTTCTGCACGATCAGGTAAGGCGCGATCTCGGTATGAAACAGGCGATTGCCGGCGATGAAGATCACCGAACCGTATTCGCCGATCGCGCGCGCCAACGCCAGCGCGTATCCGGTAAGCAGCGTCGGCAACAACAACGGCAACACCACGCGGAAGAAGCGCTGCGCGGAGGAAGCGCCCAGCGTATAGGCCGCTTCCTCCAGGTCGCTTTCCATGCTTTCCAGCACCGGCTGCAACGTGCGCACTACGAACGGCAGGCCGACGAACACCATCGCCAGCAACACGCCCAGGCGCGTATACGCCACTTCGATGCCGAGCGGCGCGAGGCGGCTGCCCACCCAGCCATTCGGTGCATACAGCGCGGTCAGCGCGATGCCGGCCACCGCGGTGGGCAACGCAAACGGCAGATCGACCAACGCATCGCACACGCGTCGGAAGGCGAAGCGATAACGCACCAGCACCCATGCCACCAGCAGGCCGAGCACGGCATCGATGGTGGCGGCGAGCAACGCCGCGCCGAAACTCAATTTCAGCGCGGCGAGCACGCGGCGCGTGCCGATCTGCGCCCACCAGCCCGCCGGGCCAAGCTCGCCCGCCGTCCACAGCAACGCCGCCAGCGGCAGCAGCACGCAACTGCCGAGCACCGCCAGCGTGTAGCCGGTGCTCAAACGGAAGCCTGGCAGTACATGGCGCGCCATGGCGTTCAGTGTGCTCCTTCGGTGATGCGGTCGAACACGCCGCCGTCGGCGAAATACGTCGCCTGCGCCTTGCGCCAGTCGCCGAACTGCTCGCCGATGGTGAAGGTCTTCACCGCCGGAAATTGCGCCGCGTATTTCGCCGCCACCGAAGCCAGGCGTGGACGGAAGAAATGCCTGGCGGCGATCTCCTGTCCTTCGGGGCTGTACAGATATTGCAGGAACGCCTCGGCGATCTTCTGCGTGCCGCGCTTGGCCGCCACCGTATCGACCACCGCCACCGGCGGTTCGGCCAGTATCGTGGTGGACGGCACGATGATTTCGTAGTTGTCCTTGCCGAATTCCTTTTGCGTCATCAAGGCCTCGCTTTCCCAGGCGATCAGCACGTCGCCAATGCCTCGCTGCACGAAGGTGTTGGTGGCGCCGCGCGCACCGGTGTCGAGCACGGGCACGTTCTTGTAGAGCGCCGTCACGTACTCGCGCGCCTTGTCTTCGCTGCCGCCCGGCTGGCGCACCGCCCAGCCCCACGCGGCGAGGAAATTCCAGCGCGCGCCGCCGGAGGTCTTCGGATTGGGCGTGACCACCTTCACGTCCTGACGGATCAGGTCGGGCCAGTCATGAATCTGCTTGGGATTGCCCTTGCGCACCACGAACACCACGGTGGACGTATAGGGCGAACTGTTGTCGGGCAGGCGCGTCTGCCAGTCCTTCGCCAGCAGGCCCTTGTCCGCCAGCACGTCGATGTCGTACGCCAGGGCCAGCGTCACTACATCCGCCTGCAGCCCATCGAGCACGGCACGCGCCTGCTTGCCGGAACCGCCATTGGAGGTGGTGACGGTGATGCTCTGTCCGCCCTGCTTGGCCCAATAGGCCTGGAAGGCGGTGTCAGCGTCCTGGAAATACTCGCGGGTGGGATCGTAGGAAACGTTGAGCAGCTTGGTGTCGTTCACCGACGAGCAGCCCGCGCAGAGCGAAACCAGCACTGCCAACAGGAATCCCAGGCGCTTCATACGTGACAATCTCCTCGGGCAGCGTCGCCCACCGTGAACTATAGATTTGGATGGCCGGACCTCCGAAAGCGCGGATCGTCCTAACCATATGCGCTGGGCTTCCACTCCGCGGGGGAGCGCAGGCTGCTGCCCGCTAGATGAAAACTTCCGCGCGCAATTCGAAGATATGCGGATCGATCACCAGCCCCTTGCGGTTGCTGAAGGCGCGGATGTAGTTGGCCTGCAGCCGCAGATGCGTGCCCACGTACCAGTTCGCGCCCGCGGTCCAGTCGTGTTCCTTGCCGCCCTGTACGCGCCCGTCGTTCAGATCGAGCTCGCTGTAGCGAACCGCAAATTCCACCGCCCCCCATGGATGCCCAGGAATCACGTTACTGACATTGCCGTCGTGATACTGGCGTGATTCGCCGGTCAGCACCCAGCTGCCGAACACGTAGTAGCCGGAGAGGTCGTAGTTCGGCCGCGGCACCTCGAAGCGCGTTTGCGCCTGCAGGTATTCGCCCTGCACCGACCATGGGCCGTCGATCCACAAGCCTTCCAGCCCGAGGCGGTTGATATGGCTCACGCCGCTCAGCGTCCCTGAGCTGACCAGGGTGGTAGTGGTGAGCCCTGCTTCGGGCGGCGCCTTGAAACTGGCCGTGGCCGGCTGCTGCACGCCCAGCGCATTCACCAGGCCATAAGGACGTTCCTGCGAGGCGGCCACGCCCAGGTGCAGAACGTTGCTGGCCTCATGGATCGGCACCCAGGCCGCGCGCGCCGCCACGGTGTGTCCGCGGTTCTTGCCGGTTAGGTTCTTGCCGTAATAACCCAGGCTGGCCAGCCAGTGCGGCCGCTGGATCGCCCAGTCCAGGCCCACGCGGCGGTTTTCGTACACCGCCTGAGAAGGCAACGCCAGCTCGATGAAGGTGGTCTGGGTGGAGGTGGTGACACCTTCGAAGCTCACCGGCGTCTTGCTCTGGCCGAAGCGCACGGCACCCAGGTCCTGGCCGAACACCACCTTCGACTGCAGCCGGGCGAACACGTCCTGCCACTGCCTGGACTGGAAGTCGTAATACACGGTGGCGTCATAAACGCCGGGCTTTTTGACGTAGAAGCCCAGATATCTGCGGCGGTTAGTGTGCGAATCCCTGAACTTGCCGTCGTCGTTGGAAAACTCGTTGACGTCGTACTGGTAGCGCAGGATCAACCCGATATCGGTGCCGTCACTGGTTTTCGCATGGGTGGGCCAGTGATAGAGCCAGTCTGGATCGTCGGCCTGGGCGGCCGCGGAAGCCAGCATGGCAAGCGCCCCCCACGCGGCCAGGGCAGGAAACGGCTTGGTTCGTCGTCGCGGCATGGAACACTCCCGCGCCACGGGCGGCGCTGTGAAAGATGGATGAAGACCCCTGGTGCGCCTCTGCGAGGGCTGGCGCATCCGCAATTCCATGCTGCCTGCGCGCTTTTGCCCAGTGGAAAGGAGGGAATGGCATGGGGTTATGCCGCCCCATCATTTCTTGGTCAAAACACGAAGTCCTAACATCCTTCCACCGATTTGGACGTCTATACGTCCAGGACCTCAAACGATGACCGCCGCCACACTATCGCCTTTGCCCGAAGACAAGCAACCGCTGGTTGCGCGTCTGATCGACGGGCTGGAAGCGCCGGCGTTGCTGTGGCTTTCCGGCTATCTCGCGGGTGTTGCAGGCCAGCGCCAGCTTCCCGGCAAAAGCACAGCAGTCGAGCCTTCACCTGCCAATGACGCGCAAACCCGCCTCACCGTGCTCTACGGCAGCCAGACCGGCAACGCCAAGCGGCTGGCCGAGGATCTCGGGCGCCGCGCCTCCGCCGCCGGCCTGGCCGTGCGCGTGGTGCGCGCGGATGCCTACGCCACGCGCGAGCTGAAGCAGGAACGCCTGCTCTACATCGTCGTCAGCACCCAGGGCGACGCCGAGCCGCCGGATGATTCGCGCGCACTGGTCGAATTCCTCGCCAGCGCCCGCGCGCCGAAGCTGGAAGCCTTGCGCTACGCCGTGCTGGGCCTGGGCGATTCCAGCTATCCGAACTTCTGCGCGATCGGCCGCCAACTGGACGAGCGCTTCGCCGCGCTGGGTGCGCAGCGCCTGATCCCGGCGGGCGAAGCGGACGTCGATCTGGAAACCGTGGCCCAGCCCTGGCTCGAACACGCCTTGCAGCAGGCACGCGAACAATTGAAAACCTCCGCGCCACTGGCCAAGGTCACCACCTTGCGCACCGCGCGCAGCACGCCGGCATGGCATCGCGAGCAGCCGTTCCAGGCGCCGCTGCTGCTCAACCAGCGCGTTACCGGCCGCGACAGCGATCGCGACGTGCGTCATCTGGAACTCTCGCTGGAAGGTTCCGGCCTGCGCTATGCACCTGGCGATGCGCTGGGCGTGTGGCCGACGCAATCGCCGGCGCTGGTGGAAGCGGTGCTCACCACCTTGCGGCTGGATGGCGACAGTCTGGTTCACGTCGGCGACGAAGAACACACGCTGCGCACATGGCTGGCGGAACATCGCGAACTGACGCAGCTCACGCGTCCGTTCGTGGCGGCGCATGCCGAACGCAGCGGCGATGCGCAGTTGCGCGAACTGCTGTTGCCGACATCGCGCGATGCACTCGCCGCGCTGTTCTCGCAATGGCAGGTGCTGGATCTGTTGCATCGCCACCCGGCGGAATGGACCGCCCAAACGTTGGTTGCCGCATTGCGCCCGCTGGCGCCTCGCCTGTATTCCATCGCCTCCGCGCAATCGGTGGTGGGCGATGAAGTGCACCTCACCGTGAGCCACGTCGACTATGCGTTCGACGGCCAGGCCCGCTGGGGCGCCGCCAGCCGCTATCTGGCGCAACGCGCCGAGGGCGAAAACGTGCCGGTCTTCATCGAGGCCAACGAACGTTTCCACCTGCCGGCGGACGATCGCGACATCATCATGATCGGCGCGGGCACTGGCGTGGCGCCGTATCGCGCGTTCGTGCAGGAACGCGCCGAGCGCGGCGCCGACGGCCGCAACTGGCTGGTGTTCGGCAATCCGCATTTCTATTCCGATTTCCTCTATCAGGTGGAATGGCAGCAGGCGCTCAAGCGCGGGCAGCTGCACCGGCTGGATCTCGCTTTCTCGCGTGACCAGGCGGAAAAGCGCTATGTGCAGCATCGCCTGCTCGAGCAAGGCCGCCGCCTGTACGAATGGCTGGAGAGCGGCGCGCACCTGTACGTGTGCGGCGACGCCAACCGCATGGCCAAGGACGTGCACAAGGCGCTGGTCGCAATCGTCGCCGAACACGGCGCGCGTTCGAGCGAAGATGCCGAAGCCTGGCTCAGCCAGTTGATCCAGCAGGGCCGTTACGCCCGCGATGTGTATTGAGGTGGGCGATGACTGACGCGGCGGCTCTTTCCGAATTCGAGCGCATCAAGGCGAACAGCCGCTTCCTGCGCGGCACGCTGGTCGAAAGCCTGGCCGATCCGGTTACCGGCGCGATCAGCGAAGACGACAACAAGCTTTTGAAGTTCCATGGCAGCTACCAGCAGGACGATCGCGATCTGCGCGAAGAGCGTCGCAAGCAGAAGCTGGAGCCGGCCTATCAATTCATGGTGCGCGCGCGCCTGGCCGGCGGCGTGCTCAGCCCCGCCCAGTGGCTGTCGTTCGATCACATCGCGCGCACCTGGGCCAATCACACGTTGCGCATCACTACGCGCCAGACGTTCCAGTTGCACGGCATTCTCAAGCGCGATCTCAAGCGTTCGATCGCCGCGATGAACCACGTGCTGGTCAGCACCGTCGCCGCCTGCGGCGACGTCAACCGCAACGTGGTCGCCAGCGCGAATCCGGTCGCCTCGCCGGCGCATCGGCTGGCCTATCGCTGGGCGGAACGCCTGTCCGATCACCTGAAACCGAAGACGCGCGCCTATCACGAGATCTGGCTGGACGAGCAACTGGTTGCAGGCGGCGAGGAAGAAAGCGAGCCGCTGTATGGGCCTACTTATCTGCCGCGCAAGTTCAAGATCGGCATCGCGGTGCCGCCGACCAACGACGTGGACGTGTTCGCGCAGGATCTTGGCCTGATCGCGATCATCGAACACGGCGAACTGCTCGGCTTCAACGTGGCGGTCGGCGGCGGCATGGGCGCGAGCCATGGCGACCCCAGCACGTATCCGCGGCTGGGCAGCGTGATCGGCTTCGTCGAACCGGAGCAGTTGCTGCGCACCGCCGAAGGCGTGATCGAAGTGCAGCGCGACCATGGCGATCGCCAGGAGCGCAAGCATGCGCGCCTGAAGTACACCATCGATCGCCTGGGCGTGGCCGCCTTCAAGGCGGAACTGGAGCGCCGCATCGGTTTCGCGCTGCAGCCTTCGCGCGCGTATCGCTTCGAGCACAACGGCGATCGCTATGGCTGGACCGAGGGCGATGATGGGCGCTGGCATCTCACGCTGCAGATCGAATCGGGCCGCCTTGCCGATCTTCCCGGGCAACCGCATTTGAGCGGCTTGCGCGCCATTGCGGAAGAACACCAGGGCGATTTCCGGCTCACCTGCAACCAGAACCTGATCATCGCCAACGTGCCGGCGTCGCAGCGCATGCGCATCGATGCGCTGGTCGCCGAATACAAGCTCGATGGCTACCGTCGCCTCAGCGGCATCCGCCGGCACGCGGTGGCCTGCGTGGCGCTGCCGACCTGCGGCCTGGCCATGGCCGAAAGCGAACGCTACCTGCCGCAGCTGCTGCCGAAGCTGGAAGCCTCGCTGGAGCGGCATGGCCTGCTCGACGAACCGATCGTGCTGCGCCTGTCCGGGTGCCCGAACGGCTGCTCGCGGCCGTACCTGGGCGAGATCGCCCTGGTCGGCCGCGCGATCGGCCGCTACGACTTGCGTGTCGGCGCCGACTTCGCCGGACAGCGTCTCAATCGCGTGCTGCGCGAAAACATCGACGAGAACGAGATTCTCGCCGAGCTGGATGCACTGTTTGCGCGCTACGCCGCCGAGCGCCACGAACAGGAACGTTTCGGCGACTTCCTCGTGCGCAGCGGCGTATTGCCGACCGCGCGCCATCCGATCGATGCAGAGGTTTTCGCATGAGCCTGCCCACCCCCGACCAGGCCGCCGTCGATGCTCGCGCCCGCGACAAGCTCGAGGCGCGGCTGCTCGCGCTGAGCGCGGAGGAGCGGGTCGACTGGGCGCTGGAGCATCTGCCCGGCCAGCACGTGCTTTCCTCCAGCTTCGGTGCGCAGTCGGCGGTTTCGCTGCATCTTTTGACCCAGCGGCTGCCGGAAATGCCGGTGGTGGTGGTCGATACCGGGTATCTGTTTCCCGAAACCTACCGCTTCATCGACGAGCTGACCGAACGCCTTTCACTCAATCTCCACGTGGTCCGGCCACACTTGTCGCCGGCGTGGCTGCAGGCGCGCTACGGCGAACTGTGGAACCAGGGGCGCGAGGGGCTCGATCGCTACAACCGGCTGGCGAAGGTGGAACCGATGCAGCGCGCGCTGGTCGATCTGGGCGCCGGCACCTGGTTCGCGGGCCTGCGCCGCCAGCAGTCGCTGAGCCGCGCCAATGCGCCGGTGCTGGATTACCGGCAGGGACGCTGGAAGGTGCATCCGATCGTCGACTGGACCGATCGCGACGTCGGCATGTACCTGCGCCGTTACGACCTGCCTTATCACCCGTTGTGGGACCAAGGCTATGTGTCGATCGGCGACACGCATACCACGCGCCGCTGGGAACCCGGCATGCGCGAGGAGGACACCCGCTTTTTCGGCATCAAGCGTGAATGCGGATTGCATCTGGATGTATGAAGACCAGGAGCGAGTGGAGAGGAGTGAGCAGCTAGAGAAACGAGTAACCCCAGCTTTTGACTCCCTCTCACTCCTCTCCCCTCGCTCCTAAAACAAAAGAACATTGCCCCGATTCGAGGAAACACCATGAAAGCCCTGGCCGCCGACATTGTTTTGGCCGAACACGATGCACTGGTTGCGCCGCACGGCGGCGTGCTGCGCGAGCTGTACCTTCCCACGGCCGAAGCCGAAGCGCTCAAGCGGCATAGCGCCTCGCTGCCGCAGTGGACGCTCAACCAGCGCCAGCTATGCGATCTGGAGTTGCTGCTCAATGGCGGTTTTTCCCCGCTGCAGGGCTTCCTGGGACGCGCCGACTACGACCGCGTCGTGCAGGACATGCGCCTGGCCGACGGCACGCTGTGGCCGATCCCGATCACGCTCGACGTGGACGAAGCCTTTGCCGCGCGGTTGCCGGAAAACGCGCAGATCAGCCTCAACGACATCCAGGGCACGCCGCTGGCGGTGTTGACGGTGGAGGACGTGTATTTCCCCGACCGCATCGCCGAAGCGCAGCACGTCTTCGGCACCACCGACCGCACCCACCCGGGCGTGGCCGAACTGCTGGATCGCACCGGTTCGGTGTACCTCGGCGGACGCGTGCAAGGCATCCAGCCGCCGGCGCATTACGATTTCAGCGCGCTGCGCCAGAGCCCGCGCGAACTGCGCGACTGGTTCCACCAGCACGGCTGGCATCGCATCGTGGCGTTCCAGACGCGCAATCCGATGCATCGCGCGCACCGCGAACTGACTTTGCGTGCAGCCGAACAGGTCGGCGCGAAACTGCTGATCCAGCCTTCGGTGGGACGCACCAAGCCCGGCGACGTCGACCACTACACGCGCGTGCGTTGCTACAAGGCGCTGCTGGAACACTATCCGCGCGATCACGCCACGCTCTCGCTGCTGCCACTGGCAATGCGCATGGGCGGCCCGCGCGAGGCCTTGTGGCACGCGATCATCCGCAAGAACTACGGCGCCAGCCATTTCATCGTTGGACGCGACCACGCCGGCCCCGGCAAGGACGCGAACGGCAAGCCGTTCTACGATCCCTACGCCGCACAGGAACTGTTGGCCAAGCACGAGCAGGAACTCGGCATCGAGATCGTGCCGTTCCCGGCCATGGTCTACGTCGCCAATCGCGACGTCTACGTGCCGCAGACGGAAGTGCTGCCCGGCGACGAAGTGCGCGACATCTCCGGTACCGAGCTGCGCCGCCGCCTGCAGCAGGGCGACACCATCCCGGAATGGTTCACCTTTCCCGACGTGGTGAAGATCCTGCGCGAGCGCCATCCCGCGCATGCGCCGCAGGGCTTCGCACTGTTCTTCACTGGACTGTCCGGTTCGGGCAAGTCGACGCTGGCGCAGGCGGTGCTGGCACGTCTGCTGGAAACCAGCAGCCGCCCGGTCACGATGCTCGACGGCGACGAAGTGCGCCGCCATCTGTCCAAGGGCCTGGGTTTCTCGCGCGAGGACCGCGATGCGAACATCACCCGCATCGGCTTCGTCGCCAGCGAAGTGGTGCGCCATGGCGGCATCGTGATCTGCGCGCCGATCGCGCCTTACGATGGCGCGCGCAGCGAAGCGCGGCAGCTGGTGGAAACGCATGGGCGCTTTGTGGAAGTGCACGTTTCCACGCCGCTGGAAGTATGCGAAACGCGCGATCGCAAAGGCCTCTATGCGGCGGCGCGCGCCGGCAAGATCAAGGGCTTTACCGGCATCGACGATCCGTACGAAATCCCCGCAAACCCCGAACTGCGCGTGGATACCAGCCAGATCACCGTGAACGAGGCCGCAGGCAAGGTGTTCGACTGGCTGGTCAGCCAGGCCCTGGTTTAAGGCAACAAGTATCGCCGTCGCGTTAGGACACGGACCCTCGAACCGTCGCCCCGGCGAAAGCCGGGACCTGGTGACTTTTCAGATCTTCAAAGTCACCGGGCCCCGGCTTTCGCCGGAGCGACGATGTTTCAGTGATTGGCATTGGGCTCAAGGCGACACTGACCAGGTATCGACCGTCATCATGATGCCGCTTCCTCCAGTTGAAGGAAGCGGCGTTCGTTATCGCGCTTACTTGCTCGGCTGCGCAGGCGCGCCGGCCGGCGCCTTCGGCGGCTGCTGGGGACGTACGACATAGCCCACCGGCTGCCAGTTCGATCCGTTCCTGGCCATCGACACGGTTTCGAAAGTGGCCGCACTGGCGAACTTGGTGTTGTAGACCACGTTGAGGTATTCGCCCGGCGGCATGCCCTGCGGGTTGTCGACCTTGTTCACGGCCAACCACGCGCGGCCCTGCTGGGCGCCGGCCTCTTTGCGCACCTGAGCGATGTACTTGGCCCAGTCGGCCTGGCTGACCGACTTCTGCATGGTGGCGCTGCTGTCCTTCCACATGGCGTCGGCCTGGCCGGCATCGGCCTGGGCCGCCCATTTGGCGGCGGCATTGACGGCTTTTTCCAGGCCCGAGGGAGCCTGCTGCGCCAGCGCCGCGCTGGCGCCGAGCAGCGCGACGGACAACGCGCAGCCTTGCAGCGCGCGCAGGGCGAAAGATGGGGTACGGACGGCATGCGCCATGGATTTTCCTCCGTGAAGAATGAGATGAACCGGGTGGATGCTTGCGCCGCGCAGGCGGCACCCAGGCATCGTGTCACGGCGCCGTCCCGGCGGCCTTCAGCGTTACCTCAAATGATTGTCCGGCAAGCGCCCCGACACGCTTGCGGACATCGCGATGGAACCGGCCGCTCAGGCCGCGCGCGGCGCGGGTCGGCGCAGGCCGCGTTGCTGCAGGTCGCTCCACAGCGGCGGCGCGGGCCAGTTCGGCTCGGCGTGCCCGGCCACCACGCGGCGCAGTTCCGCCTCGTCGATCTGCGGCGCCACCAGGCGCGCGAACTGCGCCACATAGCTGCGCAGCACGTGATCCCGGCGCAGCACCATCCAGCTGGTGCAGACCGGCAGCAGGCTGTCGATATTCAGCGCGACCAGCTCGCGGGCGTCGGTCGGGATGATCGCCATTTCGGCCAGGATGCCCACGCCCAGGCCGGCGAGCACATAGGTCTTGATCAGGTCCGCATCGGCCGAGGTGCAGGCGATGCGCGGGGTGAGCGCCGCGGCGGCGAAGGCGCGGCGCAGCGAGGATTCCGGCTGCAGCGAGGATTCGTAGCTGACCAGCGGGTACTCCGCCAGGTCCTCGATGCGCAGCGGCCGGTTCAGCTTGGCCAGGGGATGGCCCTGCGGCACCACCGCGCGGCGATACCAGCGGAACAGCGGCACGGCGATGCCGCCTTCCGGCGCCTGGCCGCTGGTGCTGACCACGGCCAGATCCACCTCGCCGCTTTCGAACAGGCTGATGATGCGTCCCTCGCCCTGCGGGCGAATGTGTACGCCCAGCTCCGGATAGTGCTGTTTCAGGCGGGCGATCGCCTCCGGCAGCACGAAGCGCGCCTGGGTATGCGTGGTGGCCACCGACAGCTCGCCTTGCGCCTCTTCGCGCAGGTTGGCGGCCAGCGCACGGATGTTGCGTGCCTCGTGCAGGATGGTGCGTGCGCGTTCCAGCACCTGGGCGCCGGCCGGCGTGACCGCGTCCAGGCTCTTGCCGCGGCGGGTGAATACCTGGAAACCGAGCTCGCCTTCCAGTTGCTTGAGCTGCTTGCTGATGCCCGACTGGGTGGCGTGGACGTTGTCGGCGGCGAGGGTGATGTTGAGACCGGCGTCGGCGATGGCGACGATGTAGCGCAGTTGCGTGAGGGTCATGAGATCGGCTCCAGGATGAAAGGCATGCAGGGGTGTGCTCGGCGCATGGCAAAGCGCATACAGCTCGCGAACCACCCTGAACGACGTTTCATCACGATCCCCACACAAATGCCGGTCCTGTTACCGGTCGTCACTGGACCTTAACACAGCGGTATTTGGACGTCTATACATCTAAAAATCCATTTCGCGTTATGAAAAAGCCTATGCCGCGCAGGCATATCTTCCCGCCCAGCGGCCATTTCCATGGGCACGCCCGAAAGCGCTAGCGTCGATCACCTGACTGCGTTTTCCGGAATCTGAAGCCCATGCTTTATCCCTTGTTTGCCGATTTGAACGATCGCCACGTGCTGGTGGTGGGCGGCGGCGACGTGGCGGCCCGGAAAACGGCCATGCTGCTCAAGGCCGGCGCCCGGATCACGGTGGGCGCGCCGGTGCTGGCGCCGGAATTGCGCGAATGGGTGCAGCAGGGGCGCATCGCCTACAAGCCCGGCGCGTATCGTTCCGACTGGCTCGACGGCACCTGGCTGGTGATCGCCGCCACGCGTTCACGTCCGCTCAACGCCCGCATCGCCGCCGATGGACAGGCCAGGCAGCGGCTGGTCAACGTCGTGGACGATGCGGCGCTTTCCAGCTTCCAGGTGCCGGCCTTGATCGATCGATCGCCCTTGCTGGTGGCCATCTCCAGCGGCGGCGCGGCGCCGATGCTGGCGCGCCGCCTGCGCGAGCGGATCGAAAGCCTGCTGGATCCGGCATGGGGTTCGTTGCTGCAACTTGCGCAGCGTTATCGCGCGCGCATCCGCACGCGCCATGCGGATCTCGCCGCACGCCGCCGCTTTTATGACTGGCTGCATGACGGTCCGGTGCATGCGCATCTGCGCGCCGCGCGTCCTGCGCATGCGGAACATCGATTGGTCACTGCGCTATCGGATGCTGCAACACCGGCAGCGAGCGGCTCCGTCGCACTGGTGGGCGCAGGCCCTGGCGATCCCGGCCTGCTGACGTTGCGTGCCTTGCGCGCGTTGAACGAAGCGGACGTGATCCTGCACGACGCGCTGATCAGCGAACCCATACTCGATCTCGCGCGTCGCGATGCCGTGCGCATCGCCGTCGGCAAACGTGCGGGCGGCATGCATACGCCGCAAGATTCGATTCATGCCTTGATGCTCGAACACACACAGGCAGGAAAGCGCGTCGTGCGCCTGAAGGGCGGCGATCCGTTCGTGTTCGGACGCGGCGGTGAAGAACTGGATTTTCTGCGCGAGCACGGCATCGCCTATGAAATCGTTCCCGGCATTACCGCCGCCATCGCGTGCGCGGCATACAGCGGCGTACCGCTGACGCATCGCGGGCATGCCCAGTCGGTGCGACTGGTGACCGCGCATGGCCAGTCATCGTCGAACACGCTCGATTGGCGCGAGCTCGCGCATGAGCGGCAAACCTTGGCGATCTACATGGGCGTGGGCCAGCTCGAAGAACTCGCCGCGCAACTCATCGCGCACGGCCGCGCCGCCAGCACGCCGTTCGCCCTGGTCGAGAACGGCACGCTGCCGCAGCAGCGCACGCTCACCGGCACGCTCGGCGATCTGCCGAGGCTCGCCACACAGCATGCGATGGAAGCGCCCGCCCTGCTCATCTTGGGCGAAGTGGCGGCGCAGGCCGAGCATTCGCACTGGTTCGGCGAGCTGCTGAGCGAACTGCCGTCGCAAACCGCCGCGCCAGTGGCCGTGCTGGCTGACGCGGCATGACCGTCGCTACTTCACGGAGACCATCATGAGCCTGCAACTGGGCGAAACCGCCCCTGATTTCACTCTCGACTCCACCGAAGGCCCGATCCGTCTGCACGATTACATCGGCGACCATTGGCTGGTGTTCTTCTCGCATCCGAAAGATTTCACACCGGTCTGCACCACCGAGTTGGGCGCGTTCGCGCGACGCAAGGCGGAATTCGACCGGCGCGGTACGAAGCTGCTCGGCCTGTCGGTCGATCCGGTGGCCGATCACAAGGCCTGGATCAAGGACGTGGAAGACGTCGGCGGCGCGGCGGTGAATTACCCGATCCTGGCCGACCCGGATCTCGAAGTGGCCAAGCTGTACGGCATGTTCCACCCCAAAGCCGATCCGAAAGTGACGGTGCGCTCGGTCTTCATCATCGATCCGCAGAAGAAGGTGCGCCTGACGCTGACCTATCCACCGAGCGCCGGCCGCAACGTGGACGAGATCCTGCGCGTGCTCGATTCGCTGCAGCTCACCGACGGCCGCAGGCTGACCACGCCGGTCGACTGGCGCCCTGGGGATGAGGTGATCATCGCGCCATCGGTCTCCGACGCGGACGCCCAGCAGCTCTTCCCCGAGGGCTGGCGTACCGTGAAGCCGTACCTGCGTTTATTACGGTTCAGTAACACGCAGCACTGAAAACAATCCCGCGCAAGCCTTTGTTGACACACGGGATGGGCCGCCATGGCACGATGGCGGCCCGCTTGCTTTTCGCTAATTTGTTGTAAATCCATTACATACGGGGGTGAATCGGCCCTGAGCCCCTCCGCATGGGCGACAACCGATTCATGTCAATCACGTTACAGTCCGTATCCCCTGGATGAGCCGGGTATCGGACCGCATGGCTTTCGTTTCCTCCACGCTGCTATCAAGACGCTCCGCCGCCGCACGCACCGCCCTGGTGCTGGCGATGATGGTGGCGTTCGTGCTGCTGACCGGCTTGCTGGACGGCAACGATGGCGTGGCGGCGGCGCGGCTGCTGGCGCAGCCCGCCTTCCCGCTGGCCAACGCCATGCCCGGCCTGATGCTGGCCTTGCTGCTGCTGGTGGTGACCCGGCGCATCCTGTTGTCGTTCGGGCTGGCGTTTCTCGCGCAAGCCGTGATGTACGGCGTCAACGCGCTGAAGGTGTCCAACCTCGGCATGCCCCTGCTGCCGGCGGATTTCCGCATGGTGGAGCAATTGCGCAAGGGTGGCCTGCACGTGCTGGGCAGTTATCTGCCGCACAGTCCGTGGCCCTATCTCGCCCTGCTCGGCGGCATTGCGCTGGTCGCCGCCATGTGGCGCTACGAACCGCCGCTGTTCGCCGCCCGCACCCGCGGCAAGCGCCTGGCTGGCGGGGCGCTGCTGAGCGCCGTGCTGGCCACGCTGGTGCTTGGCATGCCCGGCTGGCGGCATCTCTACAACGGCCAGAAACTGTGGCTGGAACCCTGGTCGGCGTCCGCGACCGCCAGCCATTCCGGCCTGGTCAGCTCGCTGGTGATGTTCCATCTGCAGGATCGGCGCGGCAAACAGAAAGCCGACCCCGCCGCGGTGAGCAGCCTGCTGCAGAGCACCGGCGAAGCGGTGCGCGCGCGCATGCAGACGCCGGCCGATCCCGGCACGGCGCTGCCGGACATCGTGGTGATCCAGAGCGAATCGTTCTTCGATCCGCGCATCATGCGCGGCTACGAAAACGCCCAGCTCACACCCAACCTTGAGCGCCTTGCCGCGCAAGGCATGAGCGGCCCGCTGCATGTGCCCACCTTCGGCGGCGGCACCATTCGTACCGAGTTCGAAGTGCTGACCGGGCTGTCGTTGCGCTACTTCGGCAACATGCAGTTCCCGTATCTGCAGATGCACGACAAGGTGGTGCCGAGCATGGTGCGCACCTTGCGTTCGCATGGCTATGAAACGGTGGCGATCCACGGCAACGACCCCAGCTTCTGGAATCGCAACACGGCGTTCAAGACGCTGGGCTTCGATCGTTTCGTATCGCAATCGAGCTTTCCGGCGAACGCGGCGATGGACGGCAAATACATGGCCGACAGCGCGATGACCGATGAGATCATGGCGCAATTGAAAGACGCCGGCCCACCGCAGTTCCTGTTCGCGATCAGCCTGGAAGCGCACGGCCCGTATGACACCGAGCCGGTCGACCGCGCCGCGCGCGACGCCATTCCGGTGCCGGCCGGCATCGAGGGCAAGGACAAGCTGGAGCTGCAGAACTATCTCTATCACATGCGCCACGCCGACCAGGAACTGGGCCGCCTGGCCGACCTGCTCGCGCACCGCAGCCGCCCGACCTTGCTGCTGTTCTACGGCGACCACCTGCCCGGCCTGGTCGGCGCCTATCACGCCACCGGTTTTGCCGACGGCCAGGACATGCTCTCGCAAGCGGGCACGTGGTTGCTGATCGACCCACGCAACCCGGGCACGCCGCAACACACCGAGATGGCGTCGTGGATGCTGCCGGGATTGCTGCTGGAACGCGCAGGCATCCATGACGATGCGTACTTCGCGCTTACGCAGGTGCTGGCGCCATCGCTGGCCCGGCTCACGCGCGCACCGGGTGCCGCGCCGACTGCGCTCGATGCGCAGCAAGCCCAGTTCGACAAGGACATGGCGAGCATCGCCGTGCTGCGCATGAAGGGCAAGCTCGACAAGCTATTGCCCGCAAGCCTGCTGCCGCCCAGCACCGTGGTGGCCAGGCAGGACAGCGAAGAAGAAGGCACCCCCGCGGCAGCAGCGATGGGCATGCATCGCTAGCTGGAAAACAGGGAATGGCTCTAACGCGCAGCCATCCCCGCTCCTCACTTCCTTAAATACTGATCGCCGCACGCCGCTGCTGGCGCTTGTAGTGGATGATCAAGGCACCGACCAGCAACACCAGCGTCACGACGAAGATGGTGGCGCCGAGGTTGGCGCCGCCCACGCCACCGGCAATGCCCGTCGGCGCTGGCCCGTTGCTTTCTTCGACGTTGAAGGCCGCCATGCCGGTGTAGTGCATGCCGCACACGGCAAGTCCCATCACCAGCGCGCTGCCGATCATCTGCACGCGGCCGCGCAGATTGAACGCCAGCCACAGCGCGACGATCGACGCGACGATCGCGATGATCATCGAGGTCGCCACCAGGTTCATGTCGTAGCTCGTGTACGCGGCCATCAACACCGCCGCCATGCCCAGGTAATGCATGCCGGTGACGCCAAGCCCCATGCAGATGCCGGCCGCGGCGAGCTTGGCCCAGTTGAAGTCGCCGCTGCTGGCAATGAACAGGCCCAGCGAGCAGGCAGCGAAACCGATCACCGCCGAGAGCGAGGTCAGCAACGGGTCGTAGCTCACCGGCATGCCCATGTCGCAGGCGAGCATGGCGATGAAATGCATCGCCCAGATCGCGCCCACGCCCATCGCCGCACCTGCCGCCAGCACGGCGCCGATGCGCTGCTGCGAGGTTCTGGCCAACGGAATGAGCACAGCCAACTGCAAGGCTGTGAACGAACCGAGCACGGATATCACATACGAAAGCAACACCAACAACAGGTTGTAGTGCTGATGAGCAGACATGGCTTCAACCTCCGATCGCTATGGCGTAAGTCAACGCGAGCACACGGCCAGCCCCGCCCCATGCCTCGCCCGTTTCAGCGCATGGCCACAGATTCAACGGCCGCACTGCACTGCTTGTTCTGCTGAACTACGTGATCGATGCGCGCGCCTCCTGCGCGCGCATCAATGGGATACTTCGAGAATGCAGTCACCGGCACCATGGCTATGGCTGCGGCAATGCAGATTGCGCACGAAAACCGTCTGCGGCGCGGCGGAGGCGCCGAGCATGCCTTCGAGGAATCCGCTGAAAAACCTGCACCCGGAGTGGCCGCCTGGCGGACAAAGCGGACAGTTCTGGATGTGGAAGTGGCGTTCGCGCACGTCGATCGACACCAGCGCGCGCAAGGCCGGCAAGGCGATGCGCTTGATCGAATCGAGCAGACCAAGCTTGCCGCCCATTTCGTAATCGCGCTTGTACACCCAGATGCCGGTGCGCCGCCCGGCCAGGAGCAGCGAGGCTTCGCGTGCCTCGGCCGCCACTTCGTGCTCCAACGCCAGCAGCCAGGGAAAAATCTTCGGGTAATCGCGCGCCAGCTGCGGCAGCACGCTTTCCACCTTGCGCACGTCCGGCCCGATCACGGCAAGCGAAGGCGGCGATCCGTTGCCGGCGCCATGCGCTGCACGCGGCACGGGCGATGGCGCCACGCCCGCCTGCGCCGCCGCGCCCGGCGCCAGCAGCGTGGCTTCGAAGCTCAGCACGCGATTGTGCGTGGCGAGCGTTTCTTCCAAGGCAAGCTGCCGCTCCGCTTCACCGCGCACCACCATCACCAGCCACGCGCCTTGGTGGTCCTGATACACGCGCTGGCGCAACAGCGTAAAACCGCTCGCAACCACCACGCGACCCAGTTCCACCAGCAAGCCTTCGCGGCGATCCGAAAGGATCTGGATTTCCAGCTCGATCATTGAATGAAGCTCCCCTGTTTCGTCGATGCTGGCAAACGAATAGTGAAAATTACGAAGCTTTCGACTTCGGGGAGTGTGATAGAAATCGCAAAAGCGGACGCGAATTTTGAAATCGATAACCACTTTCGGCATTGCACCCACAGGCGCATGCGGTGCACTTCGTTCTTGCTTGGGCTATCCCATGGCGGTGCGTCTCACCGATCCGAATTGCGTCGTTCAATGAATGCTCGCCGCGTCGCCGGATTCACCAAAACAACTCGATATAAGCCTGATATCGGAACAACCGATTACGAATGCCGGCCGCGCCATAGGTATCGAGGGGTGTTCATGCAAGGCTGGCTTGCATTGGGCGGACATCCTTTCCACGTTTGACTCTACCTGCAATATGGAGAGGGTTTGGTTCTATATGCAAGGCGGCCGGAGATAAAAAAGAAGGCCCGCTTGCGCGGGCCTTCTGATCTTGCGGAGCGGAACGACTTATCAGAAGTCCATGCCGCCCATGCCGCCCATGCCACCGGCGCCCGGGCCGCCGTGGCTGTGCTCTTCCTTCTTCGGCAGCTCGGCCACCATCGCTTCGGTGGTGATGAGCAGGCCGGCGACGGACGAGCCGTACTGCAGGGCCGAGCGCGTGACCTTGGTCGGGTCCAGGATGCCGAACTCGATCATGTCGCCGAACTCGCCGGTCGCGGCGTTGTAGCCGTAGTTGCCCTTGCCTTCCTTGACCTGGTTGACGATCACGGACGGCTCGGCGCCTGCGTTGGCGACGATTTCGCGCAGCGGAGCTTCCAGCGCACGGCGGGTGATGGCGATGCCGTGGTCCTGGTCTTCGTTGTCGCCCTTGAGGTTTTCGATGGCCTTGAGCGTGCGGATCAGCGCCACGCCACCGCCGGGCACCACGCCTTCTTCGACGGCTGCGCGCGTGGCGTGCAGGGCGTCTTCGACGCGGGCCTTCTTTTCCTTCATTTCGACTTCGGTCGCGGCGCCGACCTTGATCACGGCCACGCCGCCGGCCAGCTTGGCCACGCGTTCCTGCAGCTTCTCGCGGTCGTAGTCGGAGGAGGTCTCTTCGATCTGCGCCTTGATCTGGCCGATGCGTGACTGGATCTTCGCCGCTTCGCCGGCGCCATCGATGATGGTGGTGTTTTCCTTGGTCACCACGATCTTCTTCGCGCGGCCCAGATCCTGGATGGTGGCCTTCTCCAGCTGCAGGCCGACTTCTTCGGAAATGACCTGGCCGTTGGTGAGGATGGCCATGTCTTCCAGCATCGCCTTGCGGCGATCGCCGAAGCCCGGCGCCTTCACGGCGGCCACCTTGACGATGCCGCGGATGGTGTTGACCACCAGGGTGGCCAGCGCTTCGCCTTCCACTTCCTCGGCGACGATCAAGAGCGGCTTGCCGGCCTTCGCCACGCCTTCGAGGATCGGCAGCATTTCGCGCACGTTGGAGATCTTCTTGTCGTGCAACAGGATGAACGGATCATCCAGCTCGACCTGCTGGCTCTGCTGGTTGTTGATGAAGTACGGCGAGAGATAACCGCGGTCGAACTGCATGCCTTCGACCACGTCCAGTTCGTTCTCCAGGCCCGAACCTTCCTCGACCGTGATCACGCCTTCCTTGCCGACCTTCTTCATCGCGGTGGCGATGATGTCGCCGACGGCGGCGTCGGAGTTGGCCGAGATGGTGCCGACCTGGGCGATGGCCTTGTCGTCGGCGGTGGGCTTGGAGAGCTTCTTGAGCTCTTCCACCGCGGCGGTCACGGCCTTGTCGATGCCGCGCTTGAGATCCATCGGATTCATGCCGGCGGCCACGGCCTTCAGGCCTTCGCGCACGAATGCCTGGGCGAGAACCGTTGCGGTGGTGGTGCCGTCACCGGCGTTGTCGGAGGTCTTGGAAGCGGCTTCCTTGACGATCTGGGCGCCCATGTTCTCGTAGGCGTCGGCTAGTTCGATTTCCTTGGCCACGGACACGCCGTCCTTGGTGACGGTGGGGGCGCCGAAGCTCTTCTGGAGCACGACGTTGCGGCCCTTCGGGCCGAGGGTGACCTTGACCGCGTTGGCCAGGGTGTTCACGCCTTTGAGGATGCGGGCGCGGCTGTCTTCGCCGAAGCGGACTTCTTTAGCTGCCATGGGTAGATACCTTCAATTCGTTAGAGGGTTTGCAAAGATGAGGCGGGAGAGGCCGATCAGCCTTCGATCACCGCAACAATGTCGTCTTCCTTCAGGAAGACCAGCTCTTCGCCGTCGATCTTGATTTCCTGGCCGGCGTACTTGCCGAACAGCACCGTTTCACCGGCCTTGACCGACATCGGGCGAACCTTGCCGTCTTCCAGGATGCGGCCTTCGCCAGCAGCGATCACCTTGCCGCGGGTCGGCTTTTCGGTGGCGCTGTCGGGAATGACGATGCCACCGGCGGAGACACGCTCCTCCTCCAGGCGCTTGACGATGACGCGATCGTGCAGCGGACGCAGTTTGCTCATGAGTTGGACTCCAGCTTTGGCTTGAGGATGAAAAAGTTGAGGACCCCGGCCCCGGCCTGGGCGGCCTGTTAGCACTCGGGGTACGTGAGTGCCAATTCTAGCCGCCGAAAAAACCCCTGCAACAGGGGCCGGATAGGTCGTGCAGCGGTTATGGGGGAAACGAGAGGGCTTTCAAGGGCCGGCAACGAAACGACGCGGTACGCAAATTGGCCCGGAAGGATCGACACGGCCGCCGAAAATGCCGACGATGCTCCGTTTCCACGTGAGGCGCCCAGGCCGTGAGCAGGGACCAGACATTACGCCAGCAGATCGTCGCCCATGGCCTGAAGCTGACCCCTTCGGGCCTGAGCCAGGGCACCTCCGGCAACCTCAGCGTGCGCAGCGGCGATGGCTTCCTGATCACCCCCAGCGGCACCCCCTACGAGGACATCACCGCCGACGGCGTGGTGCAGGTGGCGATGGACGGCAGCCACGCAGCGGGGTTGAGACCGTCCAGCGAGTGGCGCTTCCATCGGGACATCTATGCCGCCCGCCCGGACGTGCACGCGGTGGTCCACGCCCATCCGCCCTACAGCACCGCGCTGGCGATGTGCCGCATGGACATCCCTGCTGCCCACTACATGATCGCGGTGGGCGGCGGCGATTCGATCCGCTGCGCCGGTTACTACACCTATGGCACGCAGGAACTCTCCGATGCCGTGGTTCGCGCGCTGGATGGACGCCTGGCCTGCCTGCTGGCCAACCACGGCATGATCGCGGTGGGGGCGACGATGGAACAGGCGATGTGGCGTGCGGTGGAAGTGGAAACGCTGGCCCGGCAATACACGCTGGCGCTGCAGGTAGGCAAGCCGGCCTTGCTCAATGACGACGAAGTGGCGCAGGTACTGGAAAAATTCGGCAACTACGGCCTGATGTCGCGCAAGGAAGCGTCCTCATGAGCACGCCCGATCCCGTGCTGCTGTGCTATTGCACCTGCCCGAATGCCGACAGCGCCCGGCACCTGGCCGAAGCGCTGGTCGGCGAGGCGCTGGCCGCCTGCGTGAACCGCATTCCCGGTATCCAATCGACCTACCGCTGGAAAGGCGAAGTCACCACCGACAGCGAAGAACTGCTGCTGATCAAGACCACCGCCGCGCGCTTCGAAGCGTTGAAGGAACGCCTGCTGGCGTTGCATCCCTACGAGTTGCCGGAATTGATCGCAGTGCCGGTGGAGCGCGGCCATGCCGCTTACCTGGACTGGGTGCGCGCCGCCGGCGGCGATTGAGCGCCGGCACGATCCCATACAGTCAAGCGCGCGCCGGGCTTCGCGACGAAGACCACCAACAGCGTTGCCGGCTCAGTCACGCTCGCATTGCCGCTGACGACGTGATGCGCGCCCATCGGCTCGAACCAGCTGTCGCCCGGGCCGTAGGTGCGCGCGGCAGCGCCTTCCACCTGGCTGCGCACATGGCCGCTCAACACGTAGACGAAGGCATCGCCGCCGTGCCGATGCGGTGCCGAGGATTGGCCAGGCGCATACGTCACGGTGACCGCTTCCAACTGGTGATCCGCAATGCCTGTCAAGGGCGACGACAGCAACGCGTGTTCTTCCGCGGCCAGGCTGTTGCCGCTGAGCCCTAAGGCCATGCATACGGCGGCGAGCTTCATGTATCGCATGCAGCTGGCTCCTTTCATCTTGCCGACAGCGCGTTCAATTGGTCGCCCAGTTGCGCATCCACGCCTTCGATACGCCGCACCAGCCGGCCGTGCGCATCGAACACCAGCAAGGTCGGCACATGCATCACGCGGAAGCGGCGGAACAGCGTGCCCGATTCGTCCAAGGCCAACGGCATCGTCAAATGGTGTTCCTGTTGATACGCACGCAGGCCATCCTGATCCGCCCACAGGCCGGAAGCGATGCCCAGCCAGCGCACATGCTCGTCGCGCGACAGCGCCGTCACCTGCTCGCGTACCGCGCGGCAGCTGGCCGCGACGGCCGGACGGCTTTTCGCCAGATAGGTCTCGCACCACGGCGACATGAAGACCAGCACGGTGGGCTGGCTATCGGCCGCATTCAAACGGAACGGGGCGCCCGATAGCGTAGGCACCGTCACATCCGGCAGCTGTTTGTCCGCAGCGCCAGCGTCACTCGCTGCCATAGCGGTAGCGACGTTGGACGGTGTCGAGGTGCGTGCCGCCAACAGCGCCGCATTGAGCTTTTCGTTCGCTTCGTGACCGACGTACAGGACGCGGCCGTCGCGCCCGATCACGACGTGCTGCGGCGTCACGCGCAGATGGAACGCCTCGCCGATGGAACCGTCGTCGAATACGATCGGCATCTTCAGGCCCATTTCCTTGCGGTAACGACGCACGTCCTCAAGGGTGTCGTCGAAACCGACGTCGACGGCGATCACTTCCATATCCGATCCGGCCTGTTCGTAGACGTGCTTCAGGTGCGGCATCTGCTCGCGGCACGGCACGCACCAAGTGGCCCAGAATTTCAGGTACACCGCCTTCTTGCCGTAATAGCTGGCCAGGTCGATGGTCTGGCCATCGATGGTCTTGAGCACCAGCCGGGGCGCGGGCGTGCCCACCAGGCCGCGCGCCGCGGCCTGCGCGTGCTGCTCGCCGGTTTCGGCCAGAACCTGCGCGCTGAACAACATCAATAACAGCAGAGCCACGATACGCACGATCATCTCCTAGCGTGAGGTGCCTGCATGCTCGCGATTTGCTGCGCCGGCCATAAGAGCCACTTTGCGGCAATTCATGGGGACCACCGTAGGTTGGGGTGCAAACCCCAACGTCACCATGCATGGGATACAGCACGGCGTTGGGGTTTGCACCCCAACCTACGGCGCGGCCAGCTTCATCAGCTTGGCGATGCCTTCGTCGATCCGCGCTGCATCGATCATGCCCAGGCCGAAGGCGAGGCCGTTCACGGCGACACGGTCCTTCTTATAAACATCGAGCACTTCCAGATTGATCCCGTTTTCCATCGCGTGCGCAAGCAAGCTCGAACTATCGACCGCATCATCCAGCCTTGCCGCCAGATGCAACCCCGCATCCGAAGGACACACCTGCAGCCATCCTTTTCCGTGCCGCTGCAAGGCATCCAATAGCACCTCGCGCCGCTCCGCATACACCTTGCGCATATGCCGCACGTGGCGCACCAGATGCCCTTCGGCGATGAACGCCGCCAGCGTATCCTGCGCCAGCACGTCGCCATGCCAGTCGGCCTGGTGCTTGGCGTTGACGAACGCCGTGCGCAGCCATGGCGGCACCACCGCATAGCCGAGGCGAAGCGTGGGAAACAGGCATTTGGAAAACGTGCCGACGTAGCAGACGCTGTCATCGCGATCGAGTGTCTGCAGCGCATCCAGCGGGCGGCCGCTGTAGCGGAACTCGCTGTCGTAGTCGTCCTCGATCACCAGGGCGCCGCGCTCGCGCGCAAAGGCCAGCAGCTCGATGCGCCGGCGCGGCGACATCACCACGCCGAGCGGAAACTGGTGCGAAGGCGTTACATAGATCACGTTGGCGTCGCGCGGCAACTGCTCGACGATCAGCCCTTCTTCGTCCACCGGCACGCCGGCCACGCGCGCGCCGGCGGCGCGAAATACCTCGCGCAGCGGTGGATAACCGGGATCCTCCACGGCGAGGACCGTGCGACCCGGCGTCACCAGCACCCGCGCCAACAGATCGAACGCCTGCTGCGCGCCGCTGGTGACGACCACATCCTCGGCTTCGCACGACACCGCGCGCGCGAATGAAATGTGCTGAGCTATCGCCTGGCGCAAAGGCAAACGCCCTTGCGCGAGATCGTAGAGCGGCGCGGCCTTGGACAGATTGCGCAAGGCGCGTGCGGCAAGCCGCCGCCAGATGTCGTACGGAAAAGATCGGCTATCGGGAATGCCGAGGCGAAAGTCATACGTGTACGCGCCGGCACGCATCGACCTTGGCAGACTGGTGAAGCTTCGCCAATACGGCGCCAGCCGGCTGTCGGGGGTGGATACATCGGTATGCGCACGTCGATCGTTGCGACGCATGGCGAGGTCGGCGATGAAATTGCCGGCGCCGCGGCGCGCTTCGATATAGCCCTCGCCAAGCAGCAGGTCGTACGCAGCCACGACCGTATTGCGCGATATCGCCAACGCTTCGGCCAGCTCGCGTGTGGCGGGCAGGCGCAAGCCGGGTTTCAGGCGGCCATCGAGGATGGCCGCGCGCAACTGGCCATGCAGCGCGGCCATGCGCTGGCGCGAGCCGCGCTCCGGCAACTCAAGCGGAAACTCGAAGGGGTGTTCCACGCGCGGGCTCCGGCCAAACTGGACCCGTAGATTTGCCCTAATGTGGATCTTTTGCAAGACCACTGCGTTGCCTACGCTGATCTCGAAGCGAAGACCAACCGGCATCCACCATGGAGTCCCCCATGCGCCCCTCGACCACCCCGGCTTCTCAAGACATGCATCCGCGCCAGCGCGTACGCGTGCTCGACAGTGAAATGAGCTATGTCGACACCGGCCGCGGCGATCCCATTGTGTTCCTGCACGGCAATCCGACCTCGTCCTACTTGTGGCGGAATATTCTTCCTGCCGTCGCGGGGTTGGGGCGCTGCCTGGCGCCTGACCTGATCGGCATGGGCCGCTCCGCGCCATCGCCCACCGGCCGCTACCGCTTCGTCGACCATGCCGCCTATCTCGATGCGTGGTTCGACGCGCTCGGCCTGCACCGCAATGTGATCCTGGTCGTGCACGACTGGGGCTCGGCGCTGGGTTTTCATCGCGCGTGCCGCTTCCCGCGACAGATCCAGGCCATCGCCTACATGGAAGCGTTGGTGCAGCCGCGCCGCTGGGAGGATTTCGAACCGGGCCGCGATGCCATCTTCCGCGCGTTGCGCTCCGAGGCCGGCGAAGCCATGGTGCGGGACCAGAACTTCTTCGTTGAAACCGTGCTGCCCAAGAGTATCCGGCGTCCCTTGCGCGAAGAAGAAATGGCCGCCTATCGCGCGCCGTTTGCCGATCCGGATGCACGACGCCCCACCCTCACCCTGGCGCGCGAACTGCCGATCGAGGGTGAACCGGCCGACGTCACCGCGATCGTCGATCAGTACGCCGCGTGGCTGGCGCAATCGCCGACACCCAAGTTGTTCATCAACGCCGAACCCGGCGCGCTAACCACCGGACGCGCCCGCGCCTTTTGCCGCAGCTGGCCGAACCAGCGCGAAGTGAGCGTGCCGGGCATCCACTATGTGCAGGAAGATGCGCCGGCCCAGATCGGACAGGCGCTGCACGATTTCATCCGCGACGTTCGCCAAAGCATCCCCGCCACCCAACAGGCCGCTACGCCATGATTGACCTCTACTTCGCCGCCACCCCGAACGGCCTGAAGGCCAAATTGTTCCTGGAAGAAGCGCAACTCCCCTATCGCGCGATACCGGTGAGCCTCAGCAAGGGCGAGCAGTTCAAGCCCGAGTTCCTGGCCATTTCTCCGAACAACAAGATTCCGGCGATCGTCGATCACGCCCCGACCGGCGGCGGCGAACCGGTGACGCTGTTCGAATCGGGCGCGATCCTGCTTTATCTGGCCGAAAAGATCGGCCGCTTCATTCCGCAGGACATCCACGGCCGCGCCGAAGTGCTGCAATGGCTGTTCTGGCAGATGGCGGGGCTGGGGCCGATGGCCGGACAGATCGGGCACTTCAATGTGTACGCGCCGGAGAAAGTGCCGTACGCCATCGACCGCTACACGCGCGAAACCAGCCGGCTCTACGGCGTACTCGATCGCCGCCTGGCCGACCGCCCATTCATCGCCGGCGAATTTTCGATTGCCGACATCGCCTGTTACCCGTGGATCGTTCCGCACGAAGCACATGGACAGGACCTGGGCGCTTTCCCGCATCTCAAGCGCTGGTTCGAAAGCATGGCGACGCGGCCCGCCACGTTGCGCACGTACGAAGGTGTCGAGAATGTGTATGCGCCCAAGCAGGCGATGTCGGATGAAGCGCGCAAGGTGTTGTTCAACCAGGGCGCCGCGGTTCGCACCTAGGCGCGCCGCCTCTTCGTTTCTCCAGCCCGCACTGTCCTTCCTGTGAGCATATCTGCCATGAAGAAATCCGACCTTGCCGCTTTGCTGTTGCTGGGAGCCCTATGGGGTGTAGCGTTTCTTTTCATGCGTATGGGCGCGGCGCAGTTCGGCAGCATGCCCTTGGCTGGGATGCGTGCGATCGGGGCCGCGATCTGCTCGATACCGTTGCTGCTCTCTCGGCAACGTCTGGCCGAGATGCGCGCAAACTGGCGCTCGATCACGCTGATCGGGCTGAGCAATTCTGCGCTACCGTTCGTCTTGTTTTCCTACGCGGCGCAGAGCTTGCCGGCGGGGCTATCGGCCATCTTCGATGCTATTTCGCCGCTGCTGGTCGCCGCTTCGGGTTGGTTGTGGCTGGATGAACGCATGAGCGCCACCCAGGCGAGCGGCCTGGTGATCGGCATGACCGGCGTGGTGTGGCTGATCGGCGGCAGCATGGGCTTCGGGCATGGCGGCGCGGCCGTAGGTTGGGCGATGGCGGCCTGCGTGGCTGCCAATGTCTGCTACACCTTCGGCACGCATTACAGTCAGCGACGCGTGCGCAGCGTCTCGCCGCTCACGATTGCGATCGGCAGCCAGTTGGCGGCGGCGATGATGCTGTTGCCTTTCACGGTGTGGCTGTGGCCAGCCAAATCGCCCACGGTGCAGGCGTGGGTCGCCATGTTCGGCCTGGCCGCCGCCTGCACCTCGCTCGCCTACGTGCTGTTCTATCGATTGCTCGCACGCATCGGCTCGACCCGCTCGATGGCGGTGCTTTATCTGATCCCGGTGTTCGGCGTGGTGTGGGGCGCGATATTCCTGCACGAGTCGATCACCCTGGCGATGGCCGGCGGTTGCGCCGTAATCCTGCTTGGCGTGGCACTCACCACCGGCATGTTGAAGCCTCGTCCGACGGCACCCGCGCCGCTGGATGCGGTCGAAAAGGCTTAAGGCCCATAATCCCCACTCGCGCCAAGGCGCGGTCCTCACAGCATGGAGTTGGAATGCGCTCGCTTCGTTACGGCCGCCTCACCGTCTATCTACTTACCTTGCTTACGCTGATCGTCGGCATGCAGGCCTTCGCGCAGGATGCCGAAGACAACCTGCTGCCGGTGACCGAGGCCTACAAACTCAGCGCCGACGCCAGCACGCCCGGCGTGGTGAAGCTGCACTGGACCATCGCGCAGGACTATTACCTCTATCGCGGCCGCATGGCGTTCAAGGGCGGCGATGGCGTAACGCTGGGCGAAGCGCAGTTGCCCAACGGCGAGAAGCATGACGATCCGTATCTGGGCCCGGTGGAGACGTATCACCACAGCGTGGACGCCGTCATCCCTTACACGGTCGCGCCAGGCACTACCACGCTGGCCTTGAGCGTGCGTTACCAGGGCTGCCACGAGACCGATCCGAAGATCTGCTATCCGCCGCATACCGAGCATCTGAATCTGCCTTTGCCGGCGGCTACTCCACCGGCGAACAAGCTCGCAGCGGCATTCGGCGCATCGGCGCAAGCGCTCCCCGGCAACAATGCACCGCTGCCGGCGGAGCAAGCATTCCGTTTCGACGCGATCGCGCAGGACGCGCATCATCTGCTGCTGCGCTGGACCATCGCCAAGGGCTATTACCTGTATCGCGATCAGACCAAGCTTGCGGTCAAGGACGCGCCGAAACTTTCGCTGTCGCCCAACTGGCCCGCTGGCGTATCGCATCAGGACGCGCATTTCGGCAACACCACCGTCTATTTCAACGAACTGACCTTGCCGGTCAGCGTCGATGGCGATACTCAAGGCATGTCATCGCTCGCTGTCGTGGCGAGTTTTCAAGGTTGCCAGGAAGGTGGCCTGTGCTATCCGCTGATGACGCGCGAGGCGCAGATCGATCTGACCGGCCATGGCGGCACGAAGGTGGAAACCGCGCCCAATCCTGCGCCCGAAATGCCGCCGGCAAGCGCGCAGAAAGCCGCTTCGCTCAACGTGAGCTTTCTGTACGCGCTGTTGCTCGCGCTGGGTGGCGGCCTGGTGCTGAACTTGATGCCGTGTGTGTTGCCAGTGCTGTCGATCAAGGCGATCAGCTTGATCGAAAGCGGGGAGAATCCGGCGCGTCGACGCATGCATGCGTTGATGTATACCGCCGGCGTGCTGGTGAGCTTTGCGGTGCTCGGTGCGGTGATCATCGCGCTGAAGACGGCGTGGGGCGCGCATCTGCAAAATCCGGTGGTGGTGGCGGCGCTGACGCTGATCATGCTGGCCGTAGCATTGTCGATGTCCGGCGTGGTGCAGTTCGGCGCGTCGCTGGGCAATACCGGCAGCAGCCTGGCGAGCCGTTCCGGTCCGGCCGGTGATTTCTTCACCGGCGTGCTGGCGGTGGTGGTGGCCAGCCCCTGCACCGCGCCGTTCATGGGCACCGCGTTGGCATATGCGCTGGTTGCGCCGATCGCCAGCGCCATCTGCGTATTCCTTGCCCTGGGCGTGGGCCTTGCGCTGCCCTTCCTCGCTGTGGGTTTCGTGCCGGCGCTGTCGCGCTGGCTGCCGCGCCCCGGTCGCTGGATGGAAACGCTGAAAGAAGTGCTGGCGTTCCCGATGTACCTGACCGCGGCGTGGCTGGCGTGGGTGCTGGCCAACCAGCGCGGCGCCGATGCGGTCGGCCTGCTGCTGGTGGCGGCGGTGCTGCTGGCGATGACGCTGTGGTGGTTCGAGCGCAGCCGCCACCGTGGCGGGTTGAGCCGCGCACTGGTCGTCCTGCTCGCGCTGTTCACGCTGACGCCGCTGTACTACCTCGCCACCTTGCCGCCCAGCGTGCAAGCCGCCGGCACCGCGGACGGCATCGTCGCCTATTCGCCGGAGAAACTCGCCGAACTGCGCAAGGCCGGCACGCCCGTATTCGTGGACATGACCGCCGACTGGTGCGTGACCTGCAAGGCGAACGAACATGCGGTGCTCAACGGCGCTGACTTCAAGGCCTTGCTCAAGCGCACCGGCGCGATCTATATGAAGGGCGACTGGACCAACGAGGACCCGGCCATCTCCGCGTTCCTGCAGGAATACCATTCGCCCGGCGTGCCGCTGTACGTGGTGTTCCCGAAGAACGGCGGCGCCGGGCAGAAGCTGCCGACGGTGCTGACCTTCTCGCTGGTGGCGCAGGCGCTGGACAAGGCCGCGCAATGACATCATTCGTCGTCTTGCAGAACGCCGGAGCCCGCTGACCTTGGCGTATCGGCAAGTCGCTGGGCCCCGGCGTTCGCCGGGGCGACGAGCAATCGCAAGACACCCACCTCAGCCAAAGGCCCTCGATGTTCAGCCGCACCAATCTTTTCATCCTGGCCCTGGCCTTGCTGGCCGCCATCGCCGGCGGCTGGCTGCAGCACGAAAGCCGGTTGGCGCACGTGCCGCCGGGCGTTCATGTGGCGAACGTCGGCGATCTTCGCCCGGACGTGGCGCTGCGCGACATGGATGGCCGGGAGCGCCGGTTGTCCGGCTACCAGGGCAAGCGCCTGCTGCTGAATTTCTGGGCCAGCTGGTGCGTACCCTGCGTGGCGGAGATGCCGGCCTTGAACGCCGCCCAGCGCAAGTTCGCCGATCAGGGGGCGATCGTGCTCGGCATTGCGATGGATGAACCCGATCGCGTGCGCACTTTCCTGGCCAGGCACCCGGTGCAGTACCCCATCCTGATCGGCCAGCTCGATTCGCCCAGCACCTCGCTGCGCTTCGGCGATACGGACGAAGTGCTGCCCTACAGCGTGCTGCTGGACGAAAACGGCCGGATTCTGGCCACGCATCGGGGCGCCTTGAGCGCGGATCGGCTGGATCGCTGGCTGTCCCCGGCAACCGCGCCCTGACGCGGTTTGCGGCCCCATACGTTCCCGCACGTTTAACATCTTCTTTCTCCGCCAAACATCGCCGAACTACGCCGAACTGGACAATACTGCCGGTACCGCGCACACTCTCGCCGATTCTGGCCATCCCGGGGATGTATGGCGAAGCTGCTGGTCCTGCACGGACCCAACCTCAATCTGCTCGGCGTACGCGAACCGGATATCTACGGCCGGGAGACGCTGGCCGACATCAACAACCAGCTGGCCCAGCGCGCCCAGGCCGCCGGCCACGAGCTGGCCTGGTACCAGTCCAACGCCGAGCACGAGCTGATCGGCCGCATTCATCAGGCCCGCGACGAACAGGTCGCCACCATCCTGATCAATCCCGGCGCGTTCACGCACACCAGCGTGGCCCTGCGCGATGCGCTGGCCGCGGTGGGCATTCCCTTCATCGAACTGCACATGAGCAACGTGCATGCCCGCGAGCCGTTCCGTCGCCACTCCTACCTGTCGGACCTGGCCATCGGCGTGATCTGCGGCTTCGGCAGCGCCAGCTATCGGCTGGCGCTGGATGCGGCCCTCGGCAAACTTGAATCCAAAGCGGCCGGCTAGCCGCCCGTACCGTTTCCTTTCACTTTCCGGCCGCCAAGCTGCGGCCCCCAGACCCTGAGAAGGCAAGCCCCATGGATCTGCGCAAGATCAAAAAACTGATCGACCTGCTCGAGGAATCCAACCTCGCCGAACTGGAAATCAAGGAAGGCGAGGAAGTCGTCCGCCTGTCGCGCGTACCCAAGGGCGGCATCACCGTCGCCGCCGCGCCGGCTCCCGTGCACGTACCCGCCCCGGCCCCGGCCGCACCGGCGCCCGCCGCCGAAAGCGCCGAACCCGGCAGCAACCTGCCGGCCGGAACCGTGGTGAAGGCGCCGATGGTCGGCACCTTCTATGCCTCGGCCAGCCCGGGCGCCGCGGCGTTCGTGAAGGTGGGCCAGCAGGTGAAGGCCGGCGAGACGCTGGGCATCATCGAGGCGATGAAGATGTTCAACCAGATCGAAGCCGAAATCTCCGGCGAGGTGAAGGCCATCCTGGTCGAGAACGGGCAGCCGGTGGAGTTCGACCAACCGATGTTTGTGATCGGCTGAAAATCAGGGAATAGGGAATAGTGAATAGGGAATCGTCAAGGCGGCCGCATGAAGGCCTTGCCGTTTGGCAGCAGGCGATGGCCTTGGTCGAACACGTCTACAAGTGTTCTTCGACGTTTCCCGACACCGAGAGATTTGGCTTGACTGCGCAGATCAGGCGAGCAGCGGTCAGCGTTCCTTCAAACATCGCTGAGGGAGCCGCACGTCGTTCTACTCGCGAATATCTTCGTTTCCTTTCCATTTCCCGGGGTTCGCTATCCGAACTCGATACTCAGCTACAGATTGCAATCAGACTTGGTTACATACCTTTACCGATAAACCTCGGCCAGCATATTGACGAACTGTTTGCCATGCTTACTGCGTTAATGAACACACTTGAGCGCCGTGAGGCTTCGCGATGATGCGTCCCTCCCTATTCCCTATTCTCTACTCCCTATTCCCATGCAACTAGACAAAGTCGTCATCGCCAATCGCGGCGAAATCGCACTGCGCGTGCTGCGCGCGTGCCACAGTCTTGGCATCAAGACGGTGGCCGTGCATTCCACTGCGGATCGGAATCTCAAGCATGTCGGCCTGGCCGACGAAGCGATCTGCATCGGCCCGGCGCCGTCGGCGGAAAGCTATCTGAATATTCCGCGCATCATCGCGGCGGCGGAAATCACCGACGCCAACGCGATCCATCCCGGCTACGGGTTTCTATCCGAGCGCGCGGATTTCGCCGAGCAGGTGGAACAGAGCGGCTTCATCTTCATCGGCCCGACCGCGGACGTGATCCGCCTGATGGGCGACAAGGTGGAAGCGATCCGCGCGATGAAAGCGGCCGGCGTGCCGTGCGTGCCCGGTTCCGGTGGCCCGCTCGGCGACAACGTCGAAGAGAACATGCGCATCGCGCGCGAGATCGGCTACCCGGTGATCATCAAGGCCGCCGGCGGTGGCGGTGGCCGCGGCATGCGCGTGGTGCGTACCGAAGCGCACCTGGGTAACGCCATCACCATGACCAAGCAGGAAGCCAAGGCGGCGTTCGGCAATGATCAGGTGTACATGGAGAAGTTCCTGGAGAATCCGCGCCACGTGGAAATCCAGGTGCTCGCCGATGGCCAGGGCAATGCCATTCACCTCGGCGAACGCGACTGCTCCATGCAGCGCCGTCACCAGAAAGTGGTGGAAGAAGCGCCCGCGCCCGGCATCACGCCGGAACTGCGCGCGCAGATCGGCCAGGTGTGCGTGGATGCGTGCCTGCGCATCGGTTATCGCGGCGCCGGCACCTTCGAATTCCTGTTCGAGAACGGCCGCTTCTACTTCATCGAGATGAACACGCGCATCCAGGTGGAACATCCGGTGACCGAACTGATCACCGGCGTGGACCTGGTGCGCGAGCAATTGCTGATCGCGGCCGGCGAAAAGTTGTCGCTGAAGCAGGAAAACATCAAGATCCAGGGTCACGCGATCGAGTGCCGCATCAACGCGGAAGATCCCGACACCTTCATGCCTTCGCCCGGCACGGTGAAGCGCTTCGAGGCACCGGGCGGCCCCGGCGTGCGCGTGGACACGCACCTGTACGACGGCTATCGCATTCCGCCGAACTACGATTCGATGATCGGCAAGCTGATCGTGCACGGCCCCGATCGTGAAACGGCCATTGCGCGCATGCGTTTGGCGTTGGCCGAGACGGTGATCGAAGGCGTGAAGTGCAACGTGCCGCTGCAGCAGCGCATCATGTCGGACGTGGGTTTCCAGCAGGGTGGGCAGAACATCCATTACCTGGAAAAGCGCATGGCGGAGAGCAAGGAGCATCCGCATAGCGGGCATTGATCGCCTTTGCTCGTCATTCCGGCGAAGGCCGGAACGACGACGAGGCAAGAGTAAACATCATCGCGAGAACCACCCTTCATCCTCATGGATGAGAGGAAAATTTCGCATCAGCCGCCTCACGGAACGCCAATGCCCTGGCTCGAACTCTCCCTGATCGTCCGCGCCGAACAACAGCCCCGCGTGGAAGAAGCGCTCGACGATCTGGGCGCCTTGTCGGTCACGCTGCGCGACGCCAACGCCGAAACCCCCGATGAGCAGGCGATCTTCGAACCGGGCGTGGGCGAGCTGCCGCTGTGGCCCACGATCACCTTGAACGCGCTGTTCGATACGGATACCGATCGCCGCGGCCTGAGCGAAGCCTTGGGCGAATTGCTGCCGTGGCTGGAACCGGATCAGCTGAGCTTTCGCGACGTCGAGGACGAGGACTGGGAACGCGCATGGATGGATCAGTACCAGCCGATGCAGTTCGGGCGGCGCTTGTGGATCTATCCGTGGAACATCACGCCGCCCGAGGATGCGGACACCGTCGTCGTGCAGCTTGATCCCGGCCTCGCGTTCGGCAGCGGCACGCATCCCACCACCGCGCTGTGCCTGGAATGGCTCGATAGCCTGGATCTGGCCGGCAAGCGCGTGATCGACTACGGCTGCGGCTCGGGCATTCTCGCCATCGCGGCGCTCAAGCTGGGCGCGGCGGCGGCCATTGGCGTGGACAACGATCCGCAGGCGCTCACCGCCTCGGCGGACAACGCCGAGCGCAACAACGTGGGCGACCGCCTGGCGCTGTTCCTGCCCGAGGATTTCGCTGGCGAACCGGCCGAGGTATTCGTCGCCAACATCCTGGCCGGCCCGCTCGCTGAACTGGCGCCCGAATTCGCGCGACTGGCCAAGCCCGGCGCGCCGTTCGCCCTTTCCGGCATCCTCCATGGCCAGCACGAAGAACTGCTGGCGCGTTATGCCGAATGGTTCGAGGCATTGCGCGTGGATGCGCGCGAGGATTGGGTACGGATCAGTGGTTATCGCCGTAACGTTTAGCTCCCTCTCCCCTCCGGGGAGGTGTTTTGGTTCTTCCCTTTCCCCGAGGGGAAAGGGGCGGGGTGAAGGGCAACCTTGCGCGAGAGGCGATTCCAAGTACGCTTCGATGTAGATGACGCAAGCCTTGGCCCCTCACCTCAATCCTCTCCCCGAAAGGGAGAGGACGCGAACGCAAAGAGCCATTCCCAAGCATGTACACGCAATGCCCTGAATGCCTATCGGTGTTTTCCGTCGATGCGCGCGCGCTCGCGCAGGCACACGGCTTTGTCATGTGCGGGCATTGCGGCGCAGGTTTCGACTGCATCGCCACGCTGGCCGACCAGTTGCCGCCGGAACCCTTCCAGGAGCTGCCCGCGCACGAACCGGGCGTGGAACCGCCGCGGCTGGAAGCGGCGGTGTATCGTCCCAAGCCGAAAACGGAACCGGCCGAAGAAACCACGCCATCGCGTGATGACTTCGCCGATCTCGTCGTCGCGCCGCGTTTCGCTCGCGACAAGCGCATCGACCGGCCGCGCCGCTGGCCGTGGATTCTCGCCTGCCTGTTGCTGCTGCTTGGCCTGCTGGCTCAGCTTGGCTGGGCGCTGCGCGACACGCTGATCGCCGATCCCACCATCGGGCCGCTGCTGCAAAGCGCATGCAACGCCTTGCAATGCAAATTGCCGCCGGTGCGCGACGTGAGCAAGCTGCGCTTGCTGGCACGCGACGTGCAGACGCATCCCACCGTTGCCGGCGCACTCCTGATCAGCGCCACCGTGCGCAACGATGCAACGTTCATCCAACCCTGGCCGATAGTGGACATACGACTGTCCGACGGCAACGGCAAGACCATCGCCATGCGCCGTCTCAATCCCTATGAATACCTCGACGACGTGGATGTGTTGCGCCGCGGCCTTGCACCGGGCGCTAGCACAGCCTTGGTGTTCGAGGTAGAGGATCCGGGCCATCAGGCGGTCGCCTTTGACATGGAATTTGAATAATCAGGGATGCTCTGAGCATCCCTCGCTTAGTGCCTGTTCGGCATGGCGTTCTGCGTTTTCATACGTTTTCATCGCCGAAGGCTCTTAATTTTGTCGCCCGTGACGAGTACACTCGATCCCTCGCGCTGAAGGGATGCTCCGGTTCAAGGCATGCCGTGGCGCAACTGCCGACCCGCCGCGTAAGCGGTAACTGCCAAAACATGGCAATGGCCAATGCAGCCGTTGCGTGGAGTCCGTGAGGGGTAATGTCCTTGAACGCCGTCAGACTGCCTGCCAACGAGGCCGTGCGTGAATCCTCGTCGCAGAGCGCACTGAGTGAATGCGTCAGCCGCACCGTCCGCCGCTATCTCGCGGACATCGGCGACACGCCGTGCGACGAAGGTCTGCACGCATTGGTGATTCGCGAAGTCGAAGGTCCCCTGCTGCGTGAAGTACTCGCCTTCCACGATGGCAACCAGAGCCGCGCCGCCGCGGTGCTGGGCATCAATCGCGCCACGCTGCGCAAGAAGCTCGCCGCGCACGGCCTGCTCTGAACACCTGCGCTGGTTCGCCGGCCGAGCCTGGCCGCAACCCTTTCGTTTAGCCGTCCAAATCGCTGCCCGCGATGCATGCTGCATCGCGCTATAATGTGCGACTTTCACGTCTTCGGAAGCCGCCATGCCCGCATCTGCCCTCACGCCCATCCGCCGCGCCCTGATCAGCGTCTCGGACAAGACTGGGCTGATCGAACTGGGCCGCCGCCTGGCCGCGGCGAAGGTGGAACTGCTCTCCACCGGCGGCAGCGCCAAGGCCTTGCGCGAGGCTGGCGTGCCGGTGACCGACGTCAGCGACGTCACCGGTTTTCCCGAGATCATGGACGGCCGCGTCAAGACCCTGCATCCCAAGGTGCACGGCGGCCTGCTTGGACGGCGCGGCTCGGACGACGCGGTGATGGCCGAACTGGGCATCGCGCCGATCGACTTGCTGGTGCTGAACCTGTATCCGTTCGAAGCCACCGTCGCCAAGCCCGATTGCACGCTCGAGCAAGCGATCGAGAACATCGACATCGGCGGTCCGGCCATGTTGCGTTCGGCCGCGAAAAACTGGAACGACGTGGGGGTGCTCACCTCGCCCGACCAATACGAAGAAGCGCTGGCGGAAATCGAGCAGCACGGCGGACTGAGCCGCGCGACGCGCTTCAAGCTTTCTGTCGCCGCGTTCAATCGCGTATCCAACTATGACGCCGCAATCAGCGATTACCTGTCGGGCCTCAAGCTCAACGACGCGCAGGATGCCATCGCCGGCCACGACGCTTTTTCGGGACAGGCCAATGGCCGCTTCGTAAAGGTGATGGATCTGCGCTACGGCGAAAATCCCCATCAGCAGGCAGCGTTCTACCGCGACCTGTATCCGGCGCCGGGCACGCTGGCCACGTTCCGCCAGTTGCAGGGCAAGGAACTGTCGTTCAACAACATCGCCGATTCCGACGCCGCATGGGAGTGCGTGCGCAGCTTCAGCAAGCCCGCTTGCGTGATCGTCAAGCACGCCAACCCGTGTGGCGTGGCGGTCAGCCTCGATGGTATCGGCCGCGCTTACGATCTGGCGTACCAGACCGATCCCACCTCGGCGTTCGGCGGCATCATCGCGTTCAACCGCGAGGTGGACGGCGCTACCGCGCGCGCGATCGTGGAGCGGCAGTTCGTGGAAGTGGTGCTGGCGCCCGGCTATGCGGACGATGCGTTGAAGGCGTTCGGCAAGAAGACCAATGTGCGCGTGCTGGTGATCCCGCCGCCGCCCGGTGGCGATCTAAGCCAGGCCAATCCGGGCAATGATTGCCGCCGAGTGGGTTCGGGCCTGCTGATCCAGACGGCGGATCGCGGCATGGTCACGGCCGCGGATCTGAAGATCGTCACGCGCCGTGCGCCTACGCAGGAAGAAATCGACGACCTGATCTTCGCCTGGAAAGTGGCGAAGTACGTCAAGAGCAACGCCATCGTGTACGCGCGCCATCGCCAGACCATCGGCATCGGCGCCGGCCAGATGAGCCGCGTGTACAGCGCCAAGATCGCCGGCATCAAGGCCGCCGACGAGAAACTCGAAGTGCGCGGTTCGGTGATGGCATCCGATGCATTCTTCCCGTTCCGCGACGGCATCGATGCCGCTGCCGAGGCGGGCATTCGCGCGGTGATCCAGCCCGGCGGCTCGATGCGCGATGCGGAAGTGATCGCTGCGGCGGATGAACATGGCATGGCGATGGTCTTCACCGGCATGCGCCATTTCCGCCATTGACCTAGGTTGGGGTACAAACCCCAACGTCGCCAGCTACAAACATTGCGATGTTGGGGTTTGCACCCCAACCTACGCTAGTCGGCGGCAAGCTCTTCCGTTTGGGAAGCATTGCGTTCGGCGCCTGCGCGCCTGGCATATCGCCGCGCAAGCACCGCGCAGGTCATCAACTGCATCTGATGAAACAGCATGATCGGCAGCACGATCATGCCCAATGCTTGCGCCGGAAACAGCACGTTGGCGATCGGCACGCCGCTGGCCAGGCTTTTCTTGGAGCCGCAGAACACGATGGTGATTTCGTCCTCGCGCTTGAAACCGAGCGCGCGCGACGCGTAGCGCGTGATCAGCAGCGCCGCGGCAAGCAGCATCGCGTTGACCACCAGCAGGCCGCCCAGCACGGGCAGCGGCAAGTGTTTCCACAAGCCTTGCAGCACCGCCGCGCTGAACGCGGTATACACCACCAGCAGGATCGAGCCCTGGTCGGTCAACCCGATCAGCGAGCGATGGCGCTGCACCCAGCCGCCGATCCAGCGCTGCGCGATCTGTCCCGCCACGAACGGCACGAACAGTTGCAGCACGATGTCGCCCAGCGCGTGCAGGGACATGCCGCCCTGCCCGTGCGCCTCCAGCACCAGGCCGGCCAGCAGCGGCGTCACCACGATGCCGAGCAGGCTGGATGCCGATGCCGCGCATACCGCGGCCGGCACGTTGCCGCGCGCGATCGAGGTAAAGGCGATCGACGATTGCACGGTAGAGGGCAGCGTGCACAGAAACAGAACGCCCACGTACAGCGCCGGCGTAACCAGTGGCTGCAGCAACGGCTTCAACAGCATGCCCAGCACCGGAAACAACACGAACGTGCTGGCCAGTACCACCAGGTGCAGGCGCCAGTGCGTGATGCCCGCCACTACCGCTTCGCGCGACAGCTTGGCGCCATGCATGAAGAACAGCAGCGCGATCGCCAAATTAGTCAGCCACGCAAATACCTGCGCCGCTTCGCCGCGGCAGGGCAGCACGCTGGCGAGGGTGACAGTGGCGATCAGGCACAGCGTGAAGTTGTCGGGCAGGAAGCGGCGCAGGGACATAGGGAGCAGATCGAAGTCAAGTGGATTCATGCGCGGCGCTGATGGAAAAGCGACCGCAAGACCTGCGTAGGGTAGCCGAACGCCGGAGCCAATCCGGACCACCTTTCAACATTGAAATCTGCCGCGCGCGTGCACACCTACACAAAAAATTCAGCGCCCGCGCGAGATGGTAAAAACCATCGTGCCGGAGGGCTTCCATGCGCTACGAACTCTACTATTGGACCGGCATCCAGGGTCGCGGCGAATACGTGCGGCTGGCGCTCGAAGACGCGGGCGCCGATTACACCGACGTGGCACGCGAACGCGGCGACAAGGCCATCATGCCGTTCCTGCGCGGCAAGCAGGCAGGCGCATTGCCGTTCGCGCCGCCGTTCCTCAAGGCCGGACGCGCGGTGATCGCGCAGACGGCCACCATCCTTGCCTATCTCGGTCCACGCCTTGGCCTGGTTCCCGGCGGCATGTCCGCGGAAATCTACGCGCAGCAATTGCAACTGACGATTGTCGATTTTGTCGTGGAGATTCACGACACCCATCACCCGATTGCCGTCGATCTGTATTACGAACAGCAACGCACCGCCGCACGCAAACGCAGTGAGGCGTTTCGCGAGGAACGGCTGCCGAAATTCCTCGGCTATTTCGAGCAAGTGCTGGAACGCGGCAATGGCCGGCAGGCGCTTTCGCGCCATTCCTATGTCGATCTCTCGCTGTTTCAGCTCGTCAGCGGGCTCGACTACGCCTTTCCCAATACGATGCGCCGCATGCAGAAGCGCATTCCGCGCTTGCGCGCGCTGGCCGAACGCGTGGCGGAACGGCCCAACATCGCCGCGTATCTCGCGTCACCGCGGCGCATTCCGTTCAACGAAGAAGGCATCTTCCGCCACTATGCCGAGCTGGATCCTGCGCGCTGAGGCGCAAGTCTTGGGGATGCCGGGAGTGCCATCCCGGAGTCAAAACAATGCGATCACCAATGAGCCGGCCACGATCAGCACGCCGCCGATCAGCACCGGCCAGCTCGGCTTTTCGCCGAGCACCACCAGCCCGAGCACGATCGCCATGGCCACGCTGAGCTTGTCGATCGGCGCCACCTTGCTGACCGGCCCCAGTTGCAGCGCGCGGTAGTAGCACAGCCACGAAAGTCCGGTGGCGATCGCCGAAAGCACCAGGAACACCCAGCTGTGCCACGGCAGCCCGGAAGGTTTCGCCCATTCGGAGCGCAGGCTGAGAATGCCCGCGGTCACCAGCAGGATCACCACCGTGCGGATGAAGGTGGCCAGATTGGAATTGATGCCCGCCACGCCAAGCTTGCCGAACAGCGCCGTGAGCGCGGCGAAGAACGCCGAGCCCAGGGCGAACAGCAGCCAGCTTTCACGCAGGTTCATGGGCAGTCCGGACCGGCAAAACGGGAGCAGGCAACACTGAACTGCCTATTCCCCATTCCCTATTCCCTGCTCTACCCATCACTGCCCGTTGTCTTCGGTCGACGATGCGGATGCCGGCTTGGTATCGCCCCAATGCATGATCTGATACATCACCGGCTTCACCGGCGGCTGGCCGTTCGGGTCGAGCATGTGGCCGTCCTTGTCCACGTTGTAGATCTGCTGCGGCCCGTGCTTGGGCGTGACCACCACCATGTAGACGCGGCCGTTCTGCCGGTATTCCTGGATGGTGTTCTCGCCCTGCTGCCGCACCGACACATCCGGCGGCGGCTGGCCGTTGGCGTCATGGCCCGCTGGCACGCCGGCGACACGCGGCGTCGGAATCGGCTTGCCGGGCAGATGGCTGGGTTCGAGCTCCGCCGGACTGGATACCGGCTTGCTGCTGGTGCTTGCCGCGGCCGGCTCGCGGGCCGGATTCACACCCGGATCGTTCATGCCCGGCGGCGGTGGCGCCGGCGCGAAATGCGGTGCGCCGGAGGACGAAGACGACGTCTGCGCGGAGGCCGACGAGGCGGCCAATAGCGAAAGAGCGAGCAAGCAAGCTGCGTGTTTCATGATGGAGGGCACCTCGTCGTGGACGGTAAGCATACCAATGTCGTAAATCGTAAATCGTGAATCGGAAATCGACGAAGCGGGCCGGGCCTTGCGGACGGCCGCTCCTGGCCATTTACGATTCCCGCTTGACGATTCCCGATAGAATCGTGGGCATGCCAAACCTCACGCTTATCGACGGCTCGTCGTACCTCTACCGCGCCTTCCACGCGCTGCCACCGCTCAGCAACGCGCACGGTGAGCCGACCGGCGCCTTGTTCGGCGTGGTGAACATGCTGCGCACCACGCTCAAGGCCAAGCCCGATTACGTCGCCTTCGTCAGCGATGCTTCCGGCCCGACCTTCCGCAACGTGCTGTACGAGCAATACAAGGCGCACCGTCCGCCGATGCCGGACGATCTGCGCGCGCAGGTCGAGCCGATGCTGAAGATCGTCGGCGCATTGGGCTTTCCGATTCTGCGCGTCAGCGGCGTGGAGGCCGACGACGTGATCGGTACGCTCGCCACCCAGGCGCACGAACACGGCATCGAGGTGCTGATCTCCACCGGCGACAAGGACCTCGCGCAGTTGGTGCGCCCCGGCATCACGCTGATCAACACCATGACCAACACCACCATGGACAGCGCCGCGGTGGTGGAAAAATTCGGTGTGAAACCCGAGCAGATCGTCGATTTCCTCAGCCTCACCGGCGACACCGTCGACAATGTTCCCGGCGTCACCAAATGCGGTCCCAAGACGGCTGCGAAATGGCTGGCCGAATACGGCTCGCTCGATGGTGTGATCGCCAACGCGGACAAGGTCGGCGGCAAGATCGGCGAGTACCTGCGCGAGGCGTTGCCTTCGCTGCCGCTGTCGCGCCAGCTGGTGACGATCAAGACCGACGTGCCGCTGGATTTCAGCGTGCAGCAGCTGGCCTTGCGCGAGCGCGACGTGGATGCCTTGCGCGAGCTGTATACGCGGTATGAATTCAAGGCCGCGCTGAAAGAACTCGATAGTGCGGAGACGGGACTCGGGACTGGGGACTGGGGACTCGGAAAAGCGCCGGCGCTCGGCCCTGCCCATGAAGCTCCAGCTTCGCAGGCTCCCGCGAGTCCCGGAAACTACGAACTCGTCACCACCCAGGCGCAGTTCGACGCCTGGCTCGCACGCCTGCACGACGCACCGCTGATCGCCTTCGACACCGAAACCACCAGCCTCGATCCGATGCAGGCGGACGTGGTCGGCATCAGTCTGTCCGTGCAGTCCGGCCATGCGTGCTATATCCCGCTGGGTCACGATTATCCCGGTGTGCCCGCGCAACTGCCGCGCGATCAGGTGCTCGCCGCGCTCAAGCCGATCTTCGAAGACCCTGCGCGTGCGAAAGTCGGACAGCACGCCAAGTACGACATGAACATCCTGTCGCACTACGGCATCGTCGTGCGCGGCCTGGCGCACGACACCATGCTCGAATCCTATGTGTGGAACGCCACCGCCACGCGCCACGACATGGATTCGCTGGCCAAGAAATACCTCGGCTACGACACGGTGAAATACGAGGAAGTCGCCGGCAAGGGCGCCAAGCAGATCTCCTTCTCGCAGGTGGATCTGGACACCGCCTGCCGCTATGCCGCCGAAGACGCCGATGTCACGCTGCGCCTGCATCACGCGTTGTGGCCGCTGCTGGAAGGCGAGCCGAAGCTGCGCAAGGTCTACGAAGAGATCGAGATACCGCTGGTGCCCGTGCTCGCCGGCATGGAACAGCGCGGCGTGCTGATCGATGTGAACGAACTGCGCAAGCAGAGCCAGCAGCTCGGCAAGCGCATGCATGAGTTGCAGCAGGATGCATGGAAATCGGCCGGCCGCGAATTCAACCTCGATTCGCCCAAGCAGTTGCAGGCGATCCTGTTCGACCAGCTCGGCCTGCCGGCGAAACTGAAGACACCCACCGGCCAGCCCTCCACCAACGAGGAAGCGCTGGAGGCGATCGCCGAGGAGCACGCGCTGCCGCGCCTGATTCTCGACTATCGCGGCCTGGCCAAGTTGCGCTCCACCTATACGGAAAAGCTCGCCGAAATCGTCAACCCGCGCACCGGCCGCGTGCACACCAGCTATCACCAGGGCGCGGTGGCGACCGGGCGTATTTCCTCCACCGATCCGAACCTGCAGAACATCCCGGTGCGCACCGAGGAAGGCCGGCGCATCCGCCAGGCGTTCATCGCGCCGGAAGGCTGGCGGGTGATGGCGGCGGACTATTCGCAGATCGAGCTGCGCATCATGGCGCACCTCTCCGGCGACGAAGGCCTGCTGCGCGCGTTCCACGAAGGCGGCGACATCCACCGCGCCACCGCCGCGGAAGTGTTCGGGCTGGAACCCGATGCTGTCACCAGCAACCAGCGTCGCGCCGCCAAGGCGATCAACTTCGGCCTGATGTACGGCATGAGCGCGTTCGGCCTGGCGCGCCAGCTCGGCGTCGACCGCGGTGAAGCCAGCGACTACATGGCGCGTTATTTTTCGCGCTACCCTGGCGTGCACGCCTTCATGGATGCCACGCGCGAGCGTGCGCATCGTGATGGTTACGTGGAAACGCTGTTCGGCCGGCGTCTGTATCTGGAAAACTTAAGCTCACGCAACCAGGCCCTGCGCGCCGGCGCCGAGCGCGCCGCGGTCAACGCACCGATGCAGGGCACCGCCGCGGACATCATCAAGCGCGCGATGATCGCCGTGGCCGCCTGGCTGAAGGACCGCGACGATGCGCACATGCTGATGCAGGTGCACGATGAACTGGTGTTCGAAGTGCGCGCCGATGCCGTCGATACCGTGCGCGATGCGATTCGCCGGTACATGTCCGGCGCCGCCGAACTGCGCGTGCCGCTGGTGGTGGATGTCGGTGTCGGCAAGAACTGGGACGAGGCGCATTGATCAGGCGCTCGTCCCGGTGCACCCGAGGCGCGGGATCGTGCGAATGAATCTTCGCCAACTAATCTTTTTTTCATGCACCGCGCAGTGAACTTTTTTGCTTCGGCGCCGCTCTAACCCTTCGGATGCACGCAACGGCATCCCCCGGCGCCCACCTCCCTGGGTCGCCACCCGGAGTCGGACCTCTCCCCTGGGTCTCCGATTCCAACCCGGCCCCGCGGACTTCCCCCTAAAGTTCGCGGGGCCTTTTCTTACCCGATTTCAGCTTTTTCTTGCCGTGCGTCAGGACAGACGGCGGTGCAACCGTTAGGATGCCGTTACGGGACGGCCGCCGCCCGCCGGCTGCCCGAGCCATGAGCCGAGCCGCAGTGCAGATCAAGGGGAAACCCACCTCCTTCGACATCGCCCACCTGACCGGGGTCTCGCAATCCACGGTCTCGCGCGCTTTGCGTGGCAGTCCCCTGGTGAGCGAGGAGACGCGGCAGCGCGTGAAGGCCGCCGCCGACCAGCTCAACTACAAGGTGGACAAGAACGCCTCCAACCTGCGTTCGCAGCACTCCGGCACCCTGGCGCTGCTGCTGTTCGAAGATCCCACCGCGGACGACTCGCACATCAATCCGTTCTTCCTGTCGATGCTCGGTTCGATCACCCGTGCCTGCGCCTTGCGCGGCTACGACCTGTTGATCTCGTTCCAGCAGCTTTCCGACGACTGGCACGCAGACTACGCCGACACCAAGAAGGCCGACGGCATCATTCTCCTGGGCTACGGCGACTACCTGGCCTATCGCGACAAGCTGCTGAAGCTGACCGCCCAGGGCACGCGCTCGGTGCGCTGGGGCGCGGTGCTGCCGGACCAGCCGGACGTCTCCATCGGTTGCGACAACTTCCAGGGCGGCCAGGCCGTGGCCGCCCACCTGCTGGCGCAGGGCTGCCGGCGCATCGCCTTCCTCGGCGACGCCTCCAGTCACTATCCCGAGTTCTTCGACCGCTACCGCGGCTACGTCGCGGCGCTCGAGGCAGCCGGCATCCAGGCCGATCCCTCCCTGCAGGTGGACGCCGCCGAAAGCACCGAGCAGGCCGGCTACGACGCGGCCCAGGCGCTACTGCAACGCAAGACCACGTTCGACGCCGTGTTCGCCGCCAGCGACCTGATCGCCATCGGCGCGATGCGCGCCCTGGCCGACCGCAACATCAAGGTGCCTGAGCAGATCGCGGTGGCCGGTTTCGACGACATTCCCATGGCCCGCTTCCTCAACCCGCCGCTGACCACCGTGCTGCAGGACACCAAGCTGGCCGGCGAGACGCTGGTCGACAACCTGTTGCGCCTGATCCGCCGGGAACCAGTGGAGACCCGGCTGCTGCCGGTGAAGCTGGTCGTGCGCCGGTCCAGCCAGTACAAGGCGCGATAACCGCCTGCTTCGCTTCAGGCAACACTGCGCGAGCCGCCACCTTGCTGCCTCCCTTACGTGCAGTAGGGGAGGCAGCAGATCACCGCGATACGTGATGTCGATTTCTCTCCCCCTGTTTCGTCTTCATCTCGAAGACCCGAAACATCTACCGGAGGAAGCACACCATGTACGTCCAGCCCTATCTGTTCTTCAACGGCCGCTGCGAAGAAGCCATCCACTATTACGAGCAGCACCTGGGCGCGAAGGTCAATGCCAAGATGCGCTACAAGGAAGCGCCGCCCAGCGACGGCCCCGGCGCCGACGCCAATGGCGAGCACATCATGTACAGCAACCTCACCATCGGCGATACCGTGGTGATGGCGTCCGATGACTGCGTCAACAAGGACACCACCTTCCAGGGCTTTTCGCTGTCGCTCACCGTCGGCAACCACGCCGAAGCCGAGCGCGTGTTCAAGGCGCTGGCCGATGGCGGCCAGGTGCAGATGCCGCTCAGCCAGACCTTCTTCTCGCCCTGCTTCGGCATGCTCGCCGACCGCTTCGGTATCCGCTGGATGATCATGGTCCCGCCCGAGGCCTAAAGGAGAGCCGCCATGCGTTTCATGATGCTGATGTTGCCCGCCGATCAGTGCACCGCCGCGCCCGATGCGCTGCCCAGCGCCGAAGCGGTCGAGCAGATGATGCGGTTCAACAAATCGCTGCAGGAAGCCGGCGTGCTGCTGGCGCTGGATGGCCTTCACCCGCCCTCGGCTGGCGCGCGCGTGCGCGTCGTCGACGGCAAGGTGACAGTCACCGATGGTCCCTTCGCCGAAGCCAAGGAAGTGGTGGGCGGCTACTGGATCATCGACGTCGGCTCGCGTGATGAGGCGATCGCCTGGGCGACGCGTTGCCCGATCGGGCCCGGCAATACGATCGAGGTGCGCCAGGTGTTCGAGATGAGCGAATTTCCGCCCGAGCTGCGCAAGGCCGTCGAAGGCTTCGAGGATCCGCGCCACTCGGCGGCATGACGTATGGCCCGGTTGCGCGAAATCGCCGCAAGTGCTGTGATCGGTGGCCATGACGGCCACCGACATCCATCGCACGATCGAAGCGGTTTGGCGCATCGAATCGGCGCGGCTCATCGCCGGCCTCGCGCGCATGGTGCGCGACGTGGGGCTGGCCGAGGACCTGGCGCAGGATGCGCTGATGACCGCGCTGGAACGCTGGCCGGAAAGCGGCGTGCCGGACAATCCCGGCGCCTGGCTGATGACCGCGGCCAAGCACCGCGCGATCGATCTGCTACGGCGGAACAAGCTGATCGAGCGCAAGCATGAAGCCATTGCCTACGAAACCGAAGGCGAGATGGCCGATGGCAAGTCGGAGCTGGAAACCATGCTCGACGACGATATCGGCGACGACCTGCTCAGGCTGATCTTCACCGCCTGCCACCCGGTGCTTTCCGCCGAGGCACGCGCTGCGCTCACCTTGCGCCTGCTCGGCGGCCTGACCACCGACGAGATCGCGCGCGCGTTCCTGGTGCCCGAGCCCACCGTGTCGCAACGCATCGTGCGCGCCAAGCGCACGCTGTCGGAAAAACAGATTCCATTCGAAGTGCCGCGCGGCGAAGAACGCGACGAGCGGCTCGCTTCCGTGCTCGAAGTGATCTACCTGATCTTCAACGAAGGCTACGCCGCCACCTCCGGCGATGACTGGATTCGCCCGGAGCTATGCAACGAAGCGATGCGCCTGGGCCGCGTGCTGGCCGGGCTCGCGCCAGAGGAACCGGAAGTGTTCGGCCTGCTGGCGCTTATGGAAATCCAGGCATCGCGCCTGCATGCGCGCACCACCGCCAGCGGCGAACCGATCCTGCTGCCGGAGCAGGATCGCAGCCGCTGGGATCCGTTGCTTATCCGCCGCGGGCTCGCCGCGCTGGGGCGCGCTGAAAAACTCAGCGGCGCGCGCGGACCGTATGTACTGCAAGCGGCCATCGCCGCCTGCCATGCACGTGCGCGCAGCGTGGAAGCAACGGATTGGAATCGTATCGCTGCGCTGTACGCAGAGCTGGCGCAAGTGATGCCATCGCCGGTGGTGGAACTCAACCGCGCGGTGGCCGTTGCGATGGCGTCCGGTCCCGCGGCAGGGTTGGCGTTGGTTGATGCATTGGCGAACGAGCCCTTGCTGCGCAATTACCATTTGCTGCCCAGCGTACGCGGTGATTTGCTGAGCCGATTGGAACGCCACACCGAAGCGCGCGAGGAATTCGAGCGCGCCGCATCGATGGCTCGCAACGCGCGCGAGAAGCTTTTGCTGCAACAACGCGCCGCGGCGAGTGCTCAGGCCGCGAACTCTCGGTAGGCTGGATTACCCCGGACGTGAGCCGGGGCTAACCCAACGTCTTCGAAGCAACATCGTTGGGTTGCGCTGCGCTAGCCCAACCTACTCAGCACTCCCGCAGGCACGGGCTCTTTCACTCGCAACACGCTCAAGCCTGCCACCAGCAAGCTCGCGCCGCCGAGCAACAGCGCATAGATCGGCTGCCCGTGAAAGAACACCCGCAACAACACGCCCAGCACGCTGGCGGCGAGCAATTGCGGAATCACCACGAAGAAATTGAAGATGCCCATGTATACGCCCATCTTCTCCGCCGGCAGGTTGTCCGACAGCAGCGCGTACGGCAGCGACAGGATCGACGCCCACGCAAAGCCCACGCCGGCCATCGGCAGCAGCAGCCAGTTCGGATCGCGGATCAGCAGGAATGAAACCAGTCCTGCGCCACCCAGCCAGAGATTGACCAGATGGCTGATGCGCAAGCCCCAGCGGCGCACCATCAGCGGAATCACCAGCGCGGCCACGGCCGCAAAACCGTTGTAGGCGGCGAACAGCACGCCCACCCAGTTGGCGCCGTTGTTGTACGCCTCCGACTGCGGATCGCTGCTGCCGAAGTGCACCTGCGCCACGCCCGCGGTGGTATAGATCCACATCGCGAACATCGCGAACCACGAGAAGAACTGCACCAGTGCGAGTCGACGCATTGCCGGCGGCATCGTGTGCACGTCGGTCATCACCTGCACGAACATGCCGCCGCCGCGCGCCACGCTCAGCCATAGCTGGGCCAGTCCAAACGCGGCCAGGCCGCCGGTGAGCAGGTACAGCTCATGCTCCAGGCGGTAGGCATGCACCAGCCATATGCCGATCACGCCGCACGCCAACCATGCCAGCCCATGCTTGCGCGCGGTGACGCGTTCCACCTCGACCGGCTCGGTTTTTACCGCGTCGTCGAATTCATGCAGCTGACCCGGCGGATATTCGCGCGTGGACAGCACCGTCCACAGCACCGAACCGAGCAGCACCGCGCCGCCGATGTAGAACGCATCGCGCACCGTCGCCGGCACGCCGCCCGGACCGGCCACGTTGCTGATGCCCAGATGCGCCAGCAGATACGGCAGCAACGACGCCACCACCGCGCCGAGGCCGATAAAAAAGCTCTGCATTGCGTAACCCAGCGGGCGCTGCGCGGTCGGCAGCTGGTCGCCGACGAAGGCGCGGAACGGCTCCATCGATACATTGATCGACGCGTCCATCACCCACAGCAGCAACGCGGCGATCCACAGCACGCCCGAGTTGGGCATCCACAGCAAGCCCAGCGTGGCGAGCACGGCGCCGGCGAGAAAATACGGACGGCGCCGCCCCAGCTTTCCCCAGGTGCGATCGGAGGCATAGCCGATCAGCGGCTGCACGATCAGCCCGGTGAGCGGCGCGGCGATCCACAGCATGGGGATGTCCGCCACGCTCGCGCCCAGCGTCTGGAAAATGCGGCTGACGTTCGCGTTCTGCAGCGCAAAGGCGAACTGGATGCCCAGGAAGCCGAAGCACATGTTCCAGATCTGCCAGAACGACAGGTTCGGTTTGCGGTTCATGGCGTGCCTATGCTCGGCGTGATGAGCAGATCGCCGATGCGCGCATCGTTGAGCGGCCCTTCGCTGCCGCCCTTGCCGCCGGTGTAATGCGCAAAGTGCTTCAGATCGCTCATGTTGAAGCCCTGCTCCAGCTCGAAGCGGCACACCGCGCCGGCTTTCGCGGTGATCACGCCATAGGTCGACGACTGCTCACCCACACTGTGCGGCATCACGATCGGCACGCGCTGCGCCGCATCGCCGCCGCAATGCGCCACCAGGAATTTCACTGCCGCGGTGACGCCCGTCTCGATCGTGCCGTGGTCGTTTTCGTAGCGCAGCGCGACGCGATAGCGGCCGGTGGCGGGCGCGGTCCACGCGCGCGGCCAGCCGTCGCCGATCGCCACCGGCTCGCCGCCGCAAACCAGCGGGCTGTGCAGCGATTCGAGGCCATGTTCGTCCGCGCGCGTCACGCTTACGCAGGGCGGTTGCGCGCCTTGCGCGATATAGGTGCTGCCGTCGATGCGGCCGACACGCTGCGCATCGGCGTACAGCACTACCTTGCCGTCCGCCTGCACGCGCCAGCCTTTGTTGTCCTTCTCGATCGACGGCGCATCCGGCGCGGCCGGCGCATACAGCGGTGCGTCGGTGCGCATGGGAATGGCCGATACGTCGATCGCCTTCAGCGTCACGACCGTTTCCGTGCCGCGTTGCTTGACGGTATCGGTCACCAGCAGATCGCCTTGCAAGGCACGCGGACGGCGCAGCGTGATGGTGCGCTCGGGCATCGTCAGGCTGATGCTGTCCTTGTCGCCGAACAGCATGGGCACCAGCGAAACGGGCAGCTTGGGCTCGACGTGCCCGTCCTGGGTCAGGCCGAATACGCCTTCGCTGACCATGTCCAGGTACGCCGCCACCGACCATAGCTGGCGCGGCGAATCGACCACCGGACCGCTGAGCTTGCCTTCATCGACGTGCGTGGCCTGCGTGAGGAGTTCGTAGTTCTCCATGTTGGAGCCGCTCATCGCCGCACCGCGCATGATCGAACGCAGCTCATGCGCGATGCGCGCCGGATCGTTCACCGTGCGCGCCGCACGCAGGGCGTAGGCGCTGACGAACGGCCAGATCGCGCGGTTGTGATAGATCGGCTGATCGGCGCGCTCGGGCCAGATCACCGGGCTGCCGGCCGGCCAGGTCGGGTAGTTGGCCAGCGCGATGCGCGCCGCTTCGCCCTCGGCCACGCCGCTGGTGATCGCCAGTGCGGTGCCGAGCAGGTCGTAGGTGTCATACGGCGTACCGTCGCCGCCGATATAACTCATGTACAGGCCGCGATCCTTGCGCCAGAAGCGTGCGTTGATGGCGGTCCTGAGCGCGCTCGCCTGTTCTTCATAGCGCTTTGCCTTGGCCGCATCGTCGTGTGTCCTGGCCAGGCGCGCGGCCAGCTGCAGCGCCTGGTAATGCAGCACATTGGTGGACAGCGCGAACGACTGCGCGATGAACACCACGTTGTCGGCCGTCCACGCCGGATAGGTCTGCTGGCGCCAGTCGAGGAAGGAGGTTTCGCCGCGATACAGCCCCATGTTCGCATCGAACACATACTGGCGATCCTGCGCCAGGGTGTCGTTCAAGGCGCGGTACACATTGCCGGCAAAGGCCTTGTCATCCAGCAGATGCTGCGCGCCGAGGAACCACACCACGCGGTCGGTGCTGATCGGCCAGCTGCCGCCGGAGCCCGTGTCCTGCATCACGTACAGGCCTTGCGGCTGCGCCGGGTCGCGCACGTCCGACAACTTGAAGCTCAGGCCGTTGCGCGCGCGCTGTGGATCGAATTTCCACAAGCCCAGGTCGATCGAATAGGAAAGATCGCGCGTCCACACGTACGGCCACTTCGCGCCGGTCTCGAAACAGGTGCACGGAATCGGCTGGCCATGGTCGAAGGCGCCGTCGCGGATCGCGCTGACCGAATCCTGCGTCAGCTCATCCTGCGCCATGGCGAACAGGCCGTCGAACATCGGGCTGGCGGTTTGCGCGCGCATGCGCTGCGCGGGGATGTCGCGCTTGCCGAACGGGCCGGTCAAGGTGAAGCGCCCGTCCTTGCTGGCGCTCATATGCGCCTGCGCGCTACGCCAAGTCACTTCATCGCGCCAGGTATCCCCTTGGGCGCCCGCGGCCAGGGCCGCCATCATCACAACGCTAAGCATGCGCACTCCGCGGATGGATCATCCACCTGATTCTGTTCCCGGTTTATGTCATGACGCGACGCGATGCACATGCTGCAACTGCAGCATGACGCTTATCGTTTCGCGCGGGCGAGTGCGCATGGTAGGCAAGGCAAAGGGTGGCAATGGGTTTTTGCATACGTATTCATGCGCGCGATGCACCCGTAGGTTGGGGTGCAATCCCAACGTCGCCACCCCTGCCAGAAGTTGGGGTTTACACCCCAGCCTACGCGCTCAGCGCAGTTCGACCACCACCAGGCCCTGTGGCGGAATATCGATCCGCAAGCGGCCGTGCTCCAGCGCCAGCGATTCGGGCTGCGCCAATTTGCCCGCTTCACGCAATTGCGCAATCTGCTCGCGCGATGGGAAATCCGGACGCCCCATCGCATCGAACGCCGCCACCGCATTGCCATGGCTTTCATCCACACGCCACACGATGGCTTTCGCATCCGCAGCCAAATGCGACACGTCGACGTCGAAATGCTTCACCGCACCCTGCGGCGCGCCCTTGGTGTAGGTATCGGTATCGCCCACCGGCGGCGCATAGTTCCATAGCGCCAGCACCAGCGTGCCATCCGCGCGGCGCGTGGCCAGCGCGCTATCGGAAGATGCCGGCAGGCGTTGGTCGCCCAGGCGATGCAACATCGAAAAAGCGTTGAACGCCGGCTTCGGGATGCGATCGGCCGCAATCAAGCCGAAGCCGCCGTAGAACGGATTGCGCACCACGCCCTGCTCCTCGAACACGTCGGAGAAGCTCCAGTAGCTCATCAGCTCCACCTTGCCGGCGCATTCGCGGATCGTGTTCGCCATCCACGGGCCCATGTAGACGGTGTCGGTCACGTTCGGCAGGTTGGCGTAGGAAGCGTTGTACTCGCTGAAGATCAGCGGCATTTTCGGATACGGCGAGGCGGCGATCTCGCGATGCACCTTGTCCACCGAACGGCAGACCATGTCGGCGCGCGGAATGTTTTCGCCGGTCTTGAACACATTCTGCGCGGTGTCGTCGCCATACACGTGCGTGCTGACGAAATCCGCCGGCACCTGCGCATCCCGCACGTGCTTGAGGAAATCCGGCACCCACGCCGCCTGCGCCGTCGCCGGCCCGCCCACGCGCAGACGAGGACTGACCGCCTTGAGCGCGCGCGCCGTATGGTCGTACAGCGTGTAATACGTGGCCTGCTCCGGGTGTCCGCCCCAGAATGCGAGGTTGGGTTCGTTCCACACCTCGAAATACCAGCTGGCCACTTCGTCGATGCCGTAGCGCGCGATCAGGTGCTCGGCGAAGGCGTGGATCAGCGCGTCCCATTGGGCGTATTCCTTCGGCGGCATCACGTTCGGGTGATACCAGAAATCGTGCTGCTGCGACGGATCGGAACTCAGCTCCGGCGGCATGAAACCCAGCTCGACGAACGGCTTGATGCCGCGCTCCAGCAATCCGTCATAGATCTGGTCGACATAGGAGAAGTTGTAGGCGATGCGGCCATCCTTGTCGCGCCTGACCACGCCCACGTCGCGGTCGAAGATGCCGTGGAAGCGCACATAGCCGAAGCCGGTCGCCGCATGCACGGCCTCGATGTCCTTGCGATAGTCGTCGCGCAGGGCGAGCGAGGCGCGCCCGGAACCGAACATCTGCTCCCAGAAATGCGGGAAGGCCGTGCCCTTCGCCGTGGCGTCCAGCTTGAGCGTGACCGTATCGGCCGAGGACGGCGTTGCAGCATAGGCAGCGCCGAAGACAAGCAGGATGGCGAGACCGAGCGTTGATGCGGTGCGGCGTAAAGGGGGCATGGCGATTCCTCGGGTTTTGCCGGCATGTAAACGTTTACTAGTACAGAGCGCAAGTGTCTTACAGATGAGGGACGCGTTCAATGCCGCCGCCGATTGCAGCGATGCCATCTCGTAGGTTGGGGTGCAAACCCCAACATCACGATGCCTGGAAGACGGCAATGTTGGGGTTCGCACCCTGACATATCCCCACGTTTTCGAAGTTTTGGGAGTGATTGTGCGAAGAAAACTGGCCGCGCGTTAACGTGGGCCATTGCCTGCGGCGCTTTCGGTCGCGGAGCGACCGAGTCACTTTTCTTTGCTGGCCCAAAGAAAAGTAACCCAAAGAAACGGCCTGAAGAGCTCATGGCGCGACGCAGATTAAAAGCCTGAAGGCGTGAGGCACTGCGATGGGAGTTGGCCCGCTCGCTTCCATCCTGCCGCGATACCGCGAGGCGTCACGGCCTTGAGGGCTTAAAGCAGGGCTCGATGCTTGGCAGCTTGCTTTAAGTCCTCAGCGCCACGGCGCGTTGCGGTATAGCGGGAACGTGTAGCCTGTGGCGACTCACCATGTCTGAAAACCGTAAACGTTCTGGCTTGTATCCCTCCCATGCCGTGAGCCTTTAAGGCCATTTCTTTGGGTTACTTTTCTTTGGGCCAGCAAAGAAAAGTGACTCGGGCCCTTTAGGGACCGAAAGCGCCGCAGGCAATCGCCCACGTCCACGCGCGGCCCGTTTTCACAGCAAAATTGTGGGGATATATCAGGGTTCGCACCCCAACCTACGTAGCTTCAACGTACGCCGGATGCACGAAGCACGACATGCCTGGCATGGCCGGCCGCGATGCGCAGCAGGGTCACGCTGCCGTAGCGGTCGTGATCCACCGCCCAGCCTTCGCCCCTCGCCGCCTGCAACGCATCGGCATCCGGATACGCCTTGAGCGCTCCCACGCCGGCAGCTGCTACGCCGTGCACTTTCACCAGGTAGTACTTCAACGCCGGTTTGTAACTGCCATGTGGCGTCTCGATGCTGAAGTCGACGCGATCGTCGCGGCGCTGCGTGCTCAGGCGTTGTGAATAGAACGCACCATGCTCGTAGGCATAGGTGCTGCCGTCATCGTCGTAGTAATCGAAACGCGTGGCGTGGTCCGCGGGAAAAACGTCCACGCTAAGCTCGCTCACCGGCCGCTCGCCCACGTAATCCATGGCCGGCTGGATCGGGATGATCGCGCCGTTGCGGATGAAAAGTGGAATGTCGCTCCAGGTTTTGCTGTCCACCGCGTAATGGATGGTCTGGCCGCCCTGGTAGACCTTGCCGGTGAAGTAATCGGTCCACTGCCCGGCCGGCAGATAGATGTCTTTTTCGGCTTGCCCTTTCGCCACCACCGGCGACACCAGCAGGCTTTGGCCGAACATCCACGCATCCACGTCATCGCGCACCTGCGGATCGTCAGGATAGTCGAAGGTCAGCGGCCGCACGACGCCCACACCTTCGGTGGTGGCGGCGCGCTCGTAGCTGTAGATATAGGGAATCAGCGCATAACGCAGGCGCATGGCGTCGGCCGCTGCTTTTTCCGCGACTGCGCCGTACATCCACGGCTGGCGCTTTTCGCCCAGCGTGCCGTGCACGCGGAAGATCGGCACGAACGCGGCGAACTCGATCCAGCGCGCGTAATTTTCGCTGTCCGGATGGCCTTTGAAGCCGCCGCCGTCCATGCCCCACTTCATCTCGCCCACGTCGATGGCGCTCAGCATGCGCTGGCGCTGCGCGGCCATGCTGTCGAAGCCGGTGTCGATGTCGCCCGACCACAGGCCGTAGGCATAACGCTGCGCGCCGAGGTAGAAGTCGCGATTGATCGACCACACGCGTATCGGCGTGTACGCCCGCTGTCCTTCGTACAGCGCGCGTTGCATGTTGAGGAATTGCGTGTTGCTGTTGGTGTCGTCCGCCTCGTCGTTCCACCAGCCGACGATGCCGGTATCGAACGAATGCTTGAGTGCATCGTTGAAGAACCATGCACGCACCGCGGATTGATCGAAGTCGAGCTCACGCACGAGTTTCAGCGAGAAATAATCCGGATTCTGCGGCTTGCCGGACACCCAGAACCCATGCGCGTCGGCGTAGCGCCCTTCCACCGTGTCGACATGGATGCGCGGCTTCATGATGCCGGTCATGTGCATGCCGAGCTGGTCCATGCTGGTTTTCAGCGCACCGCTGGGGCCGTTCGGAAATTTCTTTTCGTTCCAGCGGAATTCGCCGTAGTTGTCGTCGCCCCAGGCTTTCCAGTCGAAGTCGAAGGTGAAGTTGTCGATCGGAATGTGTCGATTGCGATAGCCCTTCACGATCGCCAGCAGTTCCTGCTGGTCGATGCCCCACTGGCTGTTGGTGAAGCCCATCGCCCATTTCGGAAACATCGGCGGCGCGCCGCTCAAAGTGGCGAGCGCGGCGAAGATCTTCGGCGGTGTGCCGGCGATCACGTCGTAGCTCACATCCTCGCGGCTGATGCCGCTGACCGCCAGATGATCGTCCTTCAGATCGAATTTGGCGCCGACCGTATCGACCAGCACACCGTAACCGCGCGTGCTCCACACGAACGGTCCGCCCGGATAACCCTGCTCGCCGGCCTTGGCGATCTGCACGCCATGGCGCAGCAAACCGCCCTTGGCCGGCTCGAAGGCGTCGTACCCGCCGATGCCGTAGAGCGCATCGCCGGCATCGTGCTGCAGGTCGATGCGGCGATCCATCAGGCTGGCCGGGTCGGTCTGCAGCAGCGGCTGTCCTTGCGCGTCGGCGATGGTGAGGCGGCCTGCCCGTTTGTCCCAGCTGGCGGTCAGTTCGCTGCTGGTCACCGATGCGCCATCCGCGCTGCTGCGCACGCGCAGGTTCGACAACGGGTCGCGCGAACCATGCGGATCCATCACGATCCCCGGCCGCGTGCTGCGCCCATGCGGCATGCCGTGGATCTGCACCACATTCGGCGCGACGAAACGCACGCTGATGCGGTCGTTGCCCTGTACCAGCTCGATACCGCGCGCATCGGCGTGGTCGAGCTTGAACGTGGCGGGAATTTGATCAGCGAAAGCCGAGCAAGACGTGGAGGCGATCAGCAGGCCGTACACGGCCAGGTTACGCAGGGTTGTCATCCACCCATCCTTTCTATGTCACTGCGTGCGGGATGCATTCCCTCTCCCCTCCGGGGAGAGGGTTAGGGTGAGGGGACAATCTTGCGCGAAAGCCACTTCTTTTCAACAAAAAACTTGAAGCGACGTGGACTGCAGATATCTGGCGAGGTTGGCCCCTCACCCAGCCCTCTCCCCGGAGGGGAGAGGGCGCCGACATCACCGCAAGATCGCAGTCGTATACGGCGGCAACATCAGCTTGCCATTCGCCAGCACCACGCCATCCTGGCTGTGCAGCACCACTGAAGTCACCTGCGCATCTCCGCCCAGCTCGAACACACGCGCTTCACGCGACAGGTTGTGCACCACCAGCACGCGTGATTGCGCGTCTTGCAACGTATAGGCCAGCACGTGTGGATCGGCCGCGGGCACGTCGTGCAATACGCCGTCGCGCAGCGCGCTCACTTGCTGGCGCCAGCCGATCAACGTGCGATACAGGTTGAGCAGCGAACCGGCGTCGGCCTGCTCGGCTTCCACCGAAATGGCCGCATCGTCGGTCGTGCTCCAGGTTTTCCAGCTTGCCGTGCCCTGATCTTTTCCATTGCGATACCAGCGCATCGGCTCGCGGATGTTCTCGTCGGGCTTGGCGCCCTGCATGCCCAGCTCTTCGCCATAGTAGACAAAGGGATGACCCGGCAGCGTCAGCAACAGGGCGGCGGCCACGCGCATGTGCGCCATGTTGTCGTCGAGCTGGCTCATCACGCGATCCTGATCGTGATTGCTGAGGAACGGCGCGTCGTCGAAATCGCCCTGCGCATGCGCGCGATAGGCTGCGTAGGTGTATTGCAGCCCGCGGCCTACACCTAAATTGCGCTCCTGGTTCACGCTCTGGATCAGCTGCATGGCGAGCGGAAAGTCGAAGACGGTATTCAGCGGACCCATGTACGGCGTCAGATCGTCCGGATTCTGGCGTGCCACTTCGCCCACCAACCATACACGCGGATTCGTCGCCTCCAGCGCATGGCGGTATTCGCTCCACCAGCGCAGGTTCTTCTGCAACGCGATGGGATCGTTCATATCGCTGCGCAGATCGTCGTAGATGTGCTGCGCAGCATCCAGGCGAAAGCCGTCCACGCCCTGCCGCAGCCAGAAGCGGCTCACCTCGATCATCGCCTTGCGCACGGCCGGATTGTCGTAATTGAGATCGGGCATGGCGCTGACGAAGGTGCCTTCGTAATACGCGCCATTGGCCGCGCGATGCCAGGCGGGGCCGCCGACAGCGCTGATGGCCTTGAGATCGGTGCCTGGCTTGGCCCACAGATACCAGTCGTGGTGCGGATCGTTCGGATCCAGCGCCGCCTTGAACCACGGATGCTGGTCGCTGGTGTGGTTGATCACCATGTCCATCACCACCTTGATGCCGCGCTTGTGCGCCTCGGCCACCAGCTTCTTGAAATCCTGCAACGTACCGTACTGCGGATTGATGCCTTCGTAGTCGGTGATGTCGTAGCCGTGGTAGGTCGGCGAAGGATTGATCGGCATCAGCCAGATGCCGCTGACGCCCAGCGACTGGATGTAGTCGAGCTTGGCGGTGACGCCATTGAGATCGCCGATGCCGTCGCCGTTGCTGTCGTAGAACGCACGCACGAAGATTTCGTAATAGACGTCCGACGCCTGCGCTGCCGGCTTCGTCGCAGCCTTTTCCTGCGCAAGGGATGGCGCGGACAGCAGCGCGAGCGCTGCAACGATCACGACGGAACGTAGTGCGGTTTGGAATTTGAACATAGGGTCGCCTCCCGGGGGTGGAGTGTCGTCGTCACGGCACGGCCGCGCAACGACGAGAGGCGAAGCGGATCGCGCCTGGAAAAAGACCCGGCTCCACAATCGTCAACGGAGCCGGGCCGGGGGAGCGCGCCGGACACCACGGGAGGGTGTCCGGCACGTTGCTTCACTTAGAGCTTGAAGTTCACGCCCAGGTAGCTGGTACGTCCGAAGTACTGGATCGTACCGGTCTGCTGCGGATTGCCGCCGAAGTAGGTCTTGGTCGGCTGGTTGCTCATGTTGAGCATCTGGTACACCACGCTCAGCTGCTTGGTGATGTTGTAGGACGCCTGGAAGTCGTACACCGTTTCGGCCGCGAACGTCACCAACTGGTTGTTGACCGCAATCTGCGTGTTGGAGAGGAACGACGAGCGGTAGTTGGCGGACAGGCGGGCGGAGAACGTGCCGTCGTCGTAGAACACCGCCGCACTCGCCACGCGCTTGGACAAGCCCGGCAGGCCGATGTACGTGGTCGGGCCGGCCAGGTTGGTCGGGTTGTGCACGTTGCTGTTGGTCAGCGCCAGGTTCGCGTCGAAGCCAAGACCCGACCAGATGCCCGGCAGGAAGTGCGTCTTGGTGAACGACGCCTCGATGCCGCGCACGTCGCCGCCCTTGGCGTTGTACGAGGTCTGGTACTGGCCATTCGCATACGGCTTGCCGGTGGCCGGATCGTTCGGCACGGTGATGCCGACCGAGGCGAAGTCGAAGTTGTTGTAGGTGACGTTCTGGATGAACGAGTTCACCTTCTTGAAGAACACGCCGGCCGTCACGGCTCCGGTGGAATCGTCGAAGTAGTGCTCGTAACCCAGGTCGTACTGGGTGGCGCGCAGCGGATTGAGCAGCGGGCTGGTACCGCCCCACACGTTGTACTGGCCGTTCGATACCCACGAACCGGCGCCGGCCAGCATGGTGTTGATCGGCGGACGCGACAGCACCTTTGCTGCGGCGAAACGCATCTGGTCGTTGTCGGTCAAGTGATAGATCAGGTTCATCGACGGCAGGTAGTCGGTATAGGTCTTGCCGGACTTCAGCGGCGCGTAATCCATGCTGCTGTTGCCGTTGCCATCGACGATCAGCACGCCCTCGCCGTTGCCGACCTGCTGCAGGCCATAGCTGTACTGCGACTGGCGCGACACGCGCACGCCCACGTTGCCGGTCAGCTCATGACCGAACAGTTGCGCGTCGATGTCACCCATCACGAACAGGTCGCGCGTCTTCTCGTTGACCGAGCCGCTCTGGATTTCCGACCAGCTCTGGTCGGTGATGTTCTTCACCGGGTTGGCGACGATGCCATGCGCGGCAAGAATCGCCGGACCGTTGAGCGTCAGGAAGCAGGGAAAGCCGCTGAACTTGCCCTTCCAACAGGTGACTTGCGCGGCGCTGGACGGGATGGTCAGCGGCGGCTCGCCAGCTACCGGCGAAGTGTTCCACTCCGAACCATACACGTAGACCTCGCGATCGGCGTTGTACGTGTGGTTGTTCAAATACACGCCCGCTTCGACGGCCGAGAACACGGGATTCTCAGGCAGGTCATACTGCACGGCAGTGCGGAACGCCTTGTTCCGGTCGTGGTAGATGTACGGATACACGCCGTAGCGCGACAGGGCCATGTCGTTGAGATTGGTATACAGGCCCGGGTTGGCGACCGACACGTCGCCGATGTTGCGGCCCTTGAACTGGAACGTGGTCGATTGCGCCATCAATTGCGGATTGCCGGTGCCCAGGCCGGAGTACGGGTCGGCGGTGGTGTCGACGTTGATCTCGTTGCTGGTGGCGCGCGACATCGAGATATCCGATTCCACGTGCCAGTTGCCGTGGTGCCACTTCATGTTCAGGCCGCCGGAGAACACGCTCTGGTGCTTGGTGTAGTTGTCGGCGGTGGTCTCGTTGGAGAACTGGTTGCCGCCCGTGCCCGGCGGATTGGTGCTGACCGTGCCGCCGATGACCGTACCCAGCGAACTCAGCACCGGATTGGTGATCTGCGCGTTGTTGCCGTAGAAGTTCTGCGAACGCAGGCCGTAGCCGAACGAGGAGTTGAAGAACTTCGAAAAGAACGTGTCCGCGGTCAATTGCAGCTCATCGGTCGGCTTCCACACCACCGTGCCGAGATAGCCGCGGCGACGCTCTTCGCCGCCGTTCTGCTGCAGCTGGTAGCCTTCGGGCAGATAGGCCTGCTGCGAGGAATTCTTGTTCAACGTATAGAGCGAGCCATCCGACGCCTCGCCCACGAACTGTTCGGCCACATGCGGCTGATACATGTCCGCAAAGCCCAGTCCGATACCCAGCGTGTTGTGCAGGAACTTGCCCTGGTAGGCCACGCTCAGGCGATAGCCGACCGGATTGGCGTTCGGCACGTCGTGCGCCTGGCCGTCATAGCTGCCGCGCGCGTCGACGTTGAGCGACTGGTCCTTGGTGTTGTCCAGCGGATTGGCCGTCTGCAGCGCGATGGTGCCGGCCACGCCGCCTTCGATCAACGAGGCCTGCGAGGTCTTGTACACCGTGGCCATGTTGATCAGCTCCGACGGATACTGATCGAACTCGATGTAGTTGGTGCCACTGGTCGACGGCTGTTCGCGGCCGTCCAGCGTGGTGAGGATGAAATCACCGGAAAGGCCGCGGATGTTGATCTGCGACGCCTGGCCGGCGATGCGCTCGGCCGAGACGCCCGGTAGATGCGTCAGCGAGTCGGCGATGGATTGATCCGGCAGGCCGCCGATGTCGGCCGCGGTCACCACGCTCTGCAGCGTATCGGCATAGCGCTGGTAGTCGATCGACTTTTCCACGCTGCTGCTGAAGCCGGTCACCGTCACCGTGGACAGGCTCTTGGCCAGTTGCGCCTGGCTCTTCGGATTGGTCGTCGCCTGCGACGTGCTGCCGTTGCCGTTGTCGTTGCTGGCGGTGCTTGCCTGTTGCGAGGTGCCGGGCGTGGTCTGCGCGCCGGTATTGTCCGCCGCGGCCTGTACGCCGAAAGCCATGGTGAGACCGGCCGAAGCAAGAGCCATCACCAGCACATTACGCTTGAGTATCACGAGTCCCCTCCCCAAAAAAATTTCTTGTAATCGCCTCTTGTCGGCCGCCGGCACGTTGGTTCGCGATGCGGTCGGCGCCCACGCGACGGACGAAACCGGCGGCGTGAGCGGATGGTAGGGCGCGTATTTCCAAGCAGACCACATCATGCATACGTATTCATACCGACGCCCCGAACGCACGCATCGCAGCGCAGCATGAGCGTGCCGGATGGACGCGCTGGCACGCTGAAACCGCCAAAAACCCGTCCATTGCGCCGTTTTTCCCAAGCACGCCGGACGCGGCGCGCACCGTCGCCGTTGCACGCCGCGCCTCGCATGACGCAACCGCAGCACGAATGAATACGTATGCATGCCATGCAAGCAGACAGAACCTGCCGACTAAGCTGCACCACGGCTTTTTCAGGGAATAGGGATGGGGGAATAGGGAATAGTGAAGAGCAAACTTCCGCAGCCTGCCGCATCGCGCTCTTGACCATTCCCGATTCCCTTTCCCCGCTCCCTGGTTATTTAGGGAAAACCTTGCACATGACCGATGCATCCTGGTGGCGCGGCGCCGTCATCTATCAGATCTATCCACGCAGCTTCCTGGATACCAACGGCGACGGCGTGGGCGACCTGCCGGGCATCATCCAGCGCCTGGATTACGTGGCGAGCCTGGGCGTGGATGCGATCTGGATCGCGCCGTTCTTCCGTTCGCCGATGGCCGACTTCGGCTACGACATCGCCGATTACCGCGACGTGGATCCGTTGTTCGGCACGCTGGAGGATTTCGATCGCCTGCTCGCCAAGGCGCACGGCCTGGGCCTGAAAGTGATGATCGACCAGGTGCTCAGCCATACTTCCGACCAGCATGCATGGTTCAAGGAAAGCCGCGAGAACCAGCACAACCCCAAAGCCGATTGGTACGTGTGGGCTGACGCAAAACCCGATGGCAGCCCGCCGAACAATTGGCTGTCGATCTTCGGCGGCTCGGCCTGGCAGTGGGAGCCGCGGCGCGGGCAGTACTACCTGCACAACTTTCTCGCTTCGCAGCCGGACGTGAATTTCCATCATCCTGATGCGCGCGCCGCCGTGCTGGACAACGTGCGCTTCTGGCTGGACAAGGGCGTGGACGGGCTGCGCCTGGACGCGATCAACTTCTGCTTTCACGACCGGCAACTGCGCGACAACCCGCCCAAGCCGAAGGAAAAACGCGTCGGCCGCGGTTTCAGTCCGGACAATCCGTACGCGTTCCAGTATCACCTGTACAACAACACGCAACCGGAAAACCTCGCATTCCTGGAAGAGCTGCGCGCGCTGCTCGACCGTTATCCGAACGCGGTGTCGCTCGGCGAAATTTCCTCGGAAGACTCGCTCGCGACGATGGCCGAATACACGCACGGCCATCGCCTGCACATGGGCTACAGCTTCGAGCTGCTTAGCAGCGATTTCAGCGCCGCGTACATCCGCAACACGGTGGAACAACTCGAAGCGCAGGTGAGCGAAGGCTGGCCGTGCTGGGCCATTTCCAATCACGACGTGGAACGCGTGCTCACGCGCTGGGGCAACGGCAATGCCTCGCCGCGCCTGGCCAACCTGCTTACCGCGATGGTGTGCTCGTTGCGCGGCTCAGTGTGCGTATACCAGGGCGAAGAGCTGGGCCTGACCGAAGCGGAAGTGCCGTTCGAATCGTTGCGCGATCCCTACGGCATCACCTTCTGGCCGAACTTCAAGGGCCGCGACGGCTGCCGCACGCCGATGCCGTGGAACGACAGTCCGTTCGCCGGCTTCAGCACCATCGCGCCGTGGCTGCCGATCGACGAAGCGCACAAGACCCTCTCCGTCACGCACCAGGAAGCCGATCCGAATTCCGTGCTGCACGGTTTTCGCCGCTTCATGCAATGGCGCGCCGCGCAGCCGGCCCTGCAGCGCGGCGACATCCGTTTCCTCGACGTGCCCGAACCGGTGCTGGCGTTCGTGCGCAGCGGTGCGGGCCAGCGCGTATTGGCGGTGTTCAATCTCGGCAAGCAGCCAGTGTCGCTGGTGCTACCTGGCTTCGACAGCGCACTGCCCTTGGACGGCCATGGATTGCAGCAAGGAAAACTCGAGCATGGGCAGTTGACGCTGCCAGGGCACGGCGTGTTGTTCGCACGCTGCTGAAACTTTGCCGAAAGGCCGCGGAGCCACGTAGGTTGGGGTGCGAACCCCAACATCCGGCACGCACATACATGGCAAGGTTGGGGTTCGCACCCCAACCTACACCCGATCTACGATTCCCGTTCAGACCTGCACAGTTGCGCCAGCAACGATTTGATGCGCGGCACCACGACCGCCACTCACGAAAGTCATGTCGCCCAGGTCGTGGATAAACGGTTAAAATCCCGTAGTTCCGGCCGGGCGCACGCATCATCCCCGTTTGGACGGCTTCCGGCGATCGTCAAAAAACGCCCCGGAATGCCGGCATTCGACGCGCTCCCACGCTCATGCACAGCGCACCTCGCGCGCGCATGGCGACTGCGGCCGGCCCTTGCCCCCGAACTATCCGAGGATCACAGGTTTTGAATACAGCGAACGATACGGCAGCCCGGCGCAATCCTGGCGTGAGCGGCATGAGCCTGTATGTACCCCAGCCGCGTGTTTCCCTGCGCGACTGGTGCGAGTGGACCGGCAATTCCTGGGACAAGGTCCAGGCCGTGGTGGGCCGCAGCTTCCGTCGCCCGGCACCGTATGAAGACGCCTATACCATGGCCGCCACCGCCGTGCTGCGCCTGATCCGCAACTACAACATCGATCCGCGCAACGTCGGCCAGCTTGCGCTGGGCACCGAAAGCAGCAAGGACAACTCCGCCGGCGCGGTGATCGTGCGCGGCATGGTCGATCGCGAACTGGAGCGCTTGGGCTTGCCGCGCCTGTCGCGCCAATTGGAAGTGCCCGAATTCAAGCACGCCTGCCTGGGCGGTGTGTACGCGCTCAAGAGCGCGCTGCGCTACGTGGCGTTCGACGGCCACGGCAAGCAGGCGATCGTGGTGTGCAGCGACATCGCCGAATACGAGCGCGGCTCCAGCGGCGAACAGACGCAGGGCGCCGGCGCGGTGGCGATGCTGGTGGAAGCGCAGCCGAAGCTGTTCGAGGTGGACCTGGCCCATTCGGGCAGCGCGTCCGATTACCGCGGCCCGGATTTCCGCAAGCCGTTCCTGCGCCATTTCCATCACAGCTACGGCAAGCAGCACCAGCGCCTGCACGATTTCCCGATCTTCAGCGGCAAGTACTCCACCTTCGCCTACCTGGACGAAGTGGGCCAGGCCACCGATGCGATGATCGAGCGACTGGGCGTGAGCGACCTGGATTTCCTGCACGGCGCGGACGGACTGTTCTTCCATCGCCCGTACCACATGATGCCGCTGCAGGCGCTGGCCTTCATCTACGCCCGCGCGCTGGCGCGTGCGCCGCAGCCGAACGCCGAATTCGCCGCGCTGTGCGAGCAGGCCGGCGTATCGGCCGAAGGCGTGGTCGAGGAGTGCCGCAACCGGCCGGACCTGTTCGGCGCGTTCCTGCGCAACGGCAGCCACTCCGAAGCCCCGCAGGATGCGCACCCGCTCACTACCAAGCTGTCCGGCATCGTGCGCAAGAGCCCCGCGTTCCAGCAATTGCTGGCCACGCGCGTGAACCTGGGCACCGACTGGGCGATGGAGCTGGGCAATCTCTACACCGCCGCGTTGCCGGCGTGGATCGCCGCGGGTTTCGAGCAGGCATTGGAGCACGACGTCGACTGGACCGGCGCCAGGCTGTACGCCATCGGCTACGGCAGCGGCGATGCGGCCGAAGCGATCCCGCTGCGCGTGGTGCCGGGCTGGCGCGAGGCGGCGGCGAAGATCGGCTTCCACGATGCGCTGGCCGCCTCGGCCGATCTCACCCGCGAGCAGTACGAGGCCATGCACGACGGCCAGCACGTAGAGCTTGGCGTGCCGCCGCGCGACCAGTTCGTGATCACCCACACCGGCGACACCTACGAGGCGGCGTTCCAGGACCTGGGCGTGGACTACTACGACTTCGTGAAGTAATGCCTGCGCGGCCTGGCCGCAGGCATTCATGCGGCCAGGCTGCTGCGGATCGCCCCAAAATACTTGGGGCTGATGACGATCGCTCATAAAGAGGCTGCATCGAGACGATTGCGCGCCCCGCGCTGTGGCGCCCTCGCCGCCGATCACTTATGCTGCGATGCACAAACGTTTGCGACGGGTGGCCCGAGGGGCGCCGCCCGCGATTGCCACCGGGGAGAAAATCAGCATGTTGAAGCCACGGGCGCTCGCCGCCGCCATGTTTTGCCTGTTGGGGGCCAGCACGGCCGCGCACGCAGACGGGGACATCTTCAGTAACGGCCACGTGGACGGCGATCTGCGCCTCTACGACTACAGCCGCCTGTACGCCAGCAAGACCGTACCGAACGCCAACGCCTTCGCCATCGGCGCGCTGATCAATGCGCAGACCGGCACGTTTCTGACCGGCTTCAGCGTCGGCGCCTCGTTCGCCACGGCCAATTCGCTGGGCACCCATTCGGACACGCCGGCGAAGATCGACACCACACTGACGGGACCGGCCAACTCCATCGGCACCTTCAGCCAGGCCTACCTGCAATACCAGCACGGCATGTTCCTGTTCCGCGGCGGCTACCAGTACCTGACCGACGATCCGTGGATGGGCAACAGCGATGCGCGCATCATTCCTTCCTCGTACAACGCGCTGAAAGTGCAGGTTACGCCGCTGGCCGGCTGGAACCTGTTCGCCGTGCGCGAATACAGCTGGAAGAGCCGCACCTCGCGTGGCATGTATCCGGACAACCTGTACTACCCGTCCAAGTACGACGGCGATTCCATGTACGGCAACAACGGCTCGCTGCCGCTGACCTCCCGTTCCGCACCCGGTACCTGGGAGGGCGGCACCACCTACGTGCACGGCGGCTTGAACGCGCAGTTGCGCTACTACGATTTCATGCATTTCGCGCACAGCACCTTTGCCATGGGTAGCTATGTGTACGACACCGGCAGCGGCTTCAATCCCGCCGTTGGCGCGCAATATCTCTCGCAGAACTACGGCGCGGACAACCGCTTTACCGAAACCGGCACCAAGCTGTTCGGCGTGGCCGGCAGTCACGTGAAGAGCCGTGTCATCGGCGGCGATGTCGGCGTGGTGATTCCCAACGGCCGCTTCGACATCCTCTACAACAAGGTGGCGCACGAAGCGGGCACGGTCGGCGGCGGCGCGTTGATCTCGCCCTTCACCAGCAACTACGCCAGCGATCCGCTGTACACCACCTCGATGATCCGCGGCCTGATCGAATCGGGCCCCGGCCACGCCTGGAAGGGCAAGTTCACCTACGACCTGCTCGACAAGCGTCTGGAGCTCACCGCCGCCTACGCGAAATACTTCACCTATTACCGCGGCGACAGCCACGACCTGTATTTCGACGTGATCTATCACCTGGACGGCGCCCTCAAGGGGTTGACCCTGCGCAACCGCTGGGAGCTTTCCAACGGCGGCGTCAACAACCTCAACCCGACCAACAAGACCTTCGTCTACAACCGCTTGATGATCGACTACAAGTTCTGATGACAGCCGTGGCGCCGATCATGAAAGTTCGCTGAGGAAACGGCGGCAAGCACACGCACAGCCGCCTTCCTTCGTACGGCACGGACGCCTATGATCGGCGCATCCTTTCACGGAGCGAACCATGCGCATCCTTCTGTTCGTCGTAGGCATCCTGCTGCTGGTCGGCGGCTTGTGGGTGGTGTTCGGCCATGGCAGCTACACGCAGACCGACACCGTGTTCCAGCTCGGCTCGGCCAAACTCACCGCCACGCATGACAAGGCCGTGCCGCAATGGCTGGGCATCAGCGGCATCGTGGTGGGCGCGTTGCTGGTGCTGGGCGGGCTTTTCTCGAAGCGCTGACGCATTACTCCCTCTCCCTCTGGGGAGAGGGTTGGGGTGAGGGGCAAATCTTGCGCAATGGCTACTCATGGCACGCTCAAGTTTTGACTCAAGACTAAGCTCGCGTTGAACGCACATCACGCAAGCCCGAGCCCCTCACCCCGGCCCTCTCCCCGAAGGGGAGAGGGAGGGTCGTGTAGCCGCCAAGGCGGCTACAATGTTGTAGATGGATGTCTCCCACCTGATCGAATCGCTCAACGACGCGCAGCGCGAGGCCGTCTGCGCGTCACCCGGCCACTACCTGGTGCTGGCCGGCGCCGGCTCCGGCAAAACCCGCGTACTTACGCACCGCATCGGCTGGCTCAACCAGGTCGAGCGCGTGCCGACCTGGGCGATCCTGGCCGTCACCTTCACCAACAAGGCCGCCGGCGAAATGCGCGCGCGCCTGGACAACCTGATTCCCGGCGGCACGCAGGGCCTTACCGTAGGTACTTTCCACGGCATCGCGCACCGCCTGCTGCGCCGTCATTGGCGCGAAGCGGAACTGCCGGAAAGCTTCCAGATTCTCGACGCCGACGATCAACAGCGCATGGTCAAGCGCGTGGTCGCCGGCCTCGGCCTGGATGAAGCACGCTTCCCGCCGCGCCAGGCCGCCTGGCAGATCAACAGCTGGAAAGACGAAGGCAAGCGCCCGGAAAACATCGAGGCCGGCCAGCATCCGGTCACGCGCACGCTGGTGCAGATCTACCAGGCGTATGAAGACGCCTGCCGCCGCGCCGGCCTGGTCGATTTCGCCGAGCTGCTGCTGCGCGCGCACGAGCTGTGGCTGAAACAGCCGGCCGTGCTGGAGCACTATCAGCAACGCTGGCGTTATCTGTTGATCGACGAGTTCCAGGACACCAACGCGCTGCAATACGCGTGGATCCGCGTGCTGGCCGGCCGCAGCAGCCAGGTGTTCGTGGTGGGCGACGACGACCAGGCCATCTACGGCTGGCGCGGCGCCAAAGTGGAAAACGTGCAGCAGTTCCTGCGCGATTTCCCCGGCGCACGCACGATCAAGCTGGAACAGAACTACCGCTCCACCTCCACCATCCTCAAAGCCGCCAACAGCGTGATCGAGCGCAACGGCCACCGCCTCGGCAAGCAATTGTGGACGGCGGGCGAGGAAGGCGAGCGCATCGCGGTCTACGCCGCCTACAACGAACAGGACGAAGCGCGCTTCGTGATCGAGCGCATCCGCGAATACATCGCCGAGCATGGCGATGCGAAGGATTGCGCGATCCTCTACCGCTCCAACGCGCAATCGCGCAACTTCGAAGAACAGCTGATCCAGCACGACATTCCCTATCGGGTGTACGGCGGCTTGCGCTTCTTCGAGCGTGCGGAAATCAAGGATGCGCTTTCTTATCTGCGCCTGACCGCCAATCGCCATGACGATGCCGCCTTTGAGCGCGCAGTGAATACGCCGCCGCGTGGGATCGGTGATCGCACGCTGGATGTATTGCGTCGTCGTGCGCGTGGTGAAGGCTTGTCGATGTGGGAAGCGGCGTTGGGTGAGCTGACTTCCGGCACGGAATTGGCGGGGCGCGCGAAGAATGCGGTGAAGGCGTTTCTCGCCATGATCGACGAGATGGCGCGCACCTTTGCGCCCTCTCCCCCCCGGGGAGAGGGTTGGGGTGAGGGGCCAACCTCGCCTGAAATGTTCGCTTCGAACGACCCCTCACCCAACCCTCTCCCCGGAGGGGAGAGGGCTTCAACTTCCGGCACGCTCTCACTCGCCGAACAAATCGACCACGCCATCACCCAATCGGGCCTGCGCGACTTCTACGAAAAAGACAGCCGCGGCAACGCCGAATCGCGCGTGGAAAACCTGGACGAACTGGTCAACGTGGCCAGCCGCTTCGAACTCACGCCCGACGATATCGAAGCGGGCTTGAGCGAACTGTCCGCCTTCCTCTCGCACGCGGCGCTGGAAGCGGGCGAAGGCCAGGGTGAATCCTGGGACAACTGCGTGCAGCTGATGACGCTGCATTCGGCCAAGGGGCTGGAGTTTCCGCTGGTGTTCCTGGTCGGCCTGGAGGAAGGCCTGTTTCCCAGCCAGCGCTCGGTGGAAGACGAGGGGCGGCTGGAAGAGGAACGCCGCCTTGCTTATGTCGGCATCACGCGTGCGCGCGAGCGGCTGGTGATCACGCACGCCGAATCGCGCCGCATGCACGGCACCGAGATGCTGTCGCGGCCATCGCGCTTTCTCGGCGAGGTACCGCCTTCCCTGCTCGATGAAATCCGCCCGCGCGTGCAGGTCAGCCGTCCGTTGTACGCCGGCCGCTTCGCCGAATCCGCGCCGTCGCTGCAGGAAGACCTGCCGGTGAAACTCGGTCAGCGCGTCAGCCATCCGAGTTTCGGCGAAGGTGTGGTGGTAAGCGCCGAAGGCAGCGGTGCGCACACCCGCCTGCAGATCAATTTCGAAAGCGCCGGCAGCAAGTGGCTGGTGGCGGCCTACGCCAAGCTCACGCCGCTGTAGGAATCGTGCGGCGATGAACGGACGTCCCATCCGCGAGCTGCGCCGCGAACTCGGCCACTTCCATCGGCAATTGCAGGACGTCTATCAACGCCTGCCGTGGAGCCATCGCCTGGTCAATGGATTGTCCCTGGCCGTGCAGGCGCTGGCCGGCGCCAGTCTCGGCTACGGGCTGGGTCTGCTGTTGCACACGCAACAGGCGTTCTGGGGCGCCATCACCGCCATCGCGGTGACGCAGCAGAGCTACGTCGACACGCGCAAATCCTCGATCGACCAGGTGATCGGCGCGGCGATCGGCGCCACCGTCGCGATGACCGGCGCCTATCTCGCGCAGGACAATTACCTGGCCTATGCCATCACCATGGCCATCTCCATCGTGCTGTGCTGGCTGTTCAACATCGGCAGCGCCGGCAAGCTCAGCGCCACCACCGTCACCATCGTGATGTTGGTGCCGCACCAAGGCCCGTTCTGGACCATCGCGCTCACGCGCCTGGGCGAGGTCACCATCGGTATCGCCAGCGCCCTGCTGGTGACATGGCTGGCGCACCGGATAGAAAACTGGCTGAGCAGGGAACCGTAGGCTGGGGTGCAAACCCCAGCATCGCCATGTTGGGGTTTGCACCCCAACCTACGCAGCTACGCACTGCTCTATGATCGGCGCACCGCCGAACGCAGGAAGGCACGGATGGCCACGCTCATCCCCACCCGCAACAGTTGCCTGGGCCGCATGTGGCCAGGCGAGAAGCGCTTCGCCGAACGGCTCGAGCAAAAACTCGAGGACGACTACCTGCTGTGGTACGACGTGCCGATCGGCCCGCGCCAGTCGCGGCCCGATTTCGTGGTGTTCCATCCCGCCCGCGGCCTGCTGGTACTGGAAGTGAAGGACTGGAAGCAGGAAAACATCGTGCATGCGGACAAGGACCAGTTCACCCTGCTGACGCCGCAGGGCGCGGTAAAGAAGATCAATCCGTTGCGCCAGGCGCATGCGTACTCGCTGGAAGTGAAGATGCTGCTGGAGCGCGACCCGGCGCTGCGCCATCCGCCCGGCCATCGCCATGCGGGCCACCTGGCGATGCCGTGGGCGCACGGCGTGGTGCTGAGCCAGATCACCCGCAAGCAATTCACCGACGCGCAATGGGAACAGGTGATTCCCGCGCACCTGGCGATCTGCCGCGACGAGATGTACGACACCGTCGATGCGGAAGCCTTCCAGGCACGCCTGTGGGCGATGTTCACGCAGGCCTTTCCGTGCATGCTCACGCTGCCGCAGATCGATCGCATCCGCTGGCATCTGTTTCCGGAATTGCGCGTGGAATGGGGCGAAGGACAGTTCGGCCTGCCGCTGGATCGCCCCGCGAGCGATGCGGCGATCGACATTCCCGACCTGGTGCGCGTGATGGACATGCAGCAGGAGCAGCTGGCGCGTTCGCTGGGTGACGAGCATCGCATCATTCATGGCGTGGCCGGCTCCGGCAAGACCATGATCCTGGGCTTTCGCGCGATGCACCTGGCGCGCACGCTGTCCAAGCCGATCCTGGTGCTGTGCTACAACAAGACCCTGGCCGCGCGGCTGGATCAATTGATGCGCGAGCGCGGCCTGGCCGACAAGGTGCAGGTGTACAACTTCCATAGCTGGTGCCGGAAGATGCTCACCGCCTACCACGTGCCGCTGCCGCCGCAAGGCGAGAGCTTCTACGAAGCGATGGTCGAGTGCGTGATGCAAGGCGTGGAGCGCAACCAGATTCCGCGCTTTCAATACGGCGCGGTGCTGATCGACGAAGGCCACGATTTCGAGCCGCACTGGTATCGCCTGATCGTGCAGATGGTGGATCCGGCCACCAACTCGCTGCTGGTGCTCTACGACGACGCGCAGAACATCTATGGCACGGCCAACCGCCCGGCCTTCACCTGGAAAAGCGTGGGCGTGCAGGCGCAGGGCCGCACCACCATCCTGCGCGTCAATTACCGCAACACGCTGGAAATCCTTTCGGTGGCGCGACGCTTCGCGCACGAGTTGTTCGAAGGCCGCGCGGACGACGAAGACGTGCCGCTGATCGCTCCCGAAAGCGCGGGCCGCCGTGGACCCGTGCCCATGCTGATCCGCGCGGAAAGCGCCGCCGGCGAACTGCGCGCCGTGCTGGCATGCATCCGGCAGGAACTCGACCAAGGACGCGCACCATCGGAAATCGCGGTACTGTTCCATGCCAACTGGGAAGGCGAAAAAATCCACCAGGCCTTGCAACAGGCCGGCATCGCCAGCCACCTCGCCGAACAGGGCGCAAAGAACTCGCTCTTCACCAGCGGCGACAACGTGAAGCTGGTCAATATGCGTTCCAGCAAGGGGCTGGAATTTCCGGTGGTGATCATTCCCGGCCTCGGCGCCCTGCCCAGGCCGAACCAGGACGAAGCGGAAACGGCTCGCCTGCTGTATGTCGCCATGACGCGCGCCACCGAACAGCTGGTATTGATCCACCATGAGGAATCGGTGTTTACCGCGCGCATCCGGGCATCGATCAACGACATCCAGGGCCAGCTGAACCAGCTCTAGCCACGTAGGCTGGGGTGCAAACCCAGCATCGCGATGTTGGGGTTTGCACCCCAACCTACGGTGCGTTGCCGCGGCCGAAAATTTTACGCGTTCTATACGCACCCCGCCCTTTTCGCTACCCGCTTCTTATACATCGCTGCCTAAAGTGCTCAGCCTGAGAGGCATCGAGCGACACCATGGACCTGATCTATCTGCTCTTCGGCTTTGCACTGGCCGCGGCCACGCTTGGCTTTCTGTTGCTCTGCGACCGCCTCGGTCCGCGTTGACCGCACTCGCGGCGATTTTCTGACGGAGCCAATGACATGAACTTCTTCTACGGGCTGGCTGCCGCCATCGCGGTGGCCTTGACGGTCTATCTGTGTGTGGCCCTGCTGAAACCGGAGTGGTTCGAATGACTGCCAACGATGTCCTGCAGATCGGCCTGTACCTGGTCGTGCTGCTGCTGCTGATCAAGCCGATGGGCAGTTACATGACGCAGGTGTTTGCCGATCAGCCCAACCGCGCCACCCGCGTGGGGGCCGGACTGGAACGCCTGATCTATCGCCTCTGTGGCGTGGACGCCCAGGACGATATGAACTGGAAGCGCTACGCCGTCGCCATGCTGATGTTCAACGTGTTCGGCATGCTGATGGTGTATGCCCTAGAGCGCCTGCAGCAGTGGCTGCCGCTCAATCCGCAGCATTTTCCAGCGATAAGTGCGGATTCGTCGATCAATACGGCGATCAGCTTCGTCACCAATACCAACTGGCAGGCGTATTCCGGCGAATCGACCATGAGCTACCTGACCCAGATGATGGGCCTGGCGGTGCAGAACTTCATGTCCGCCGCGTGCGGCATCGCCGTGTTGATGGCGGTGATCCGCGGCTGGGTGCGCAAGACGGCCGCGGGGCTCGGCAATTTCTGGGTCGATCTGACGCGCGCCACGCTGTACGTGCTGCTGCCGTTCTCGTTCGTGCTCGCGCTGCTGCTGGTATCGCAGGGCGTGGTGCAGAACTTCAAGGCCTACGTGGACGTGCCGGTGCTGCAGACCAGTTCGTACGCGCAACCGGTTACCGATGCGGCCGGCAATCCGGTCAAGGATGCTGCCGGCAACGCCACCACCAAGCCGGCGCAGCTGACCACCGAAACCTTGCCGATGGGGCCGGCGGCATCGCAGGTGGCGATCAAGATGCTCGGCACCAACGGCGGCGGCTTCTTCAATGCCAATTCCGCGCATCCGTACGAAAACCCCACGCCGTTCTCCAACTTTCTTCAGATGCTGGCCATCTTTCTGATCCCTGGTGCGTTGTGCATCACCTTTGGCGAGATGGTGGGCGACCGGCGCCAGGGCTGGGCGATTCTGGCCACCATGCTGGTGATCTTCGTGCCGCTGGCCATCGGCGTCACCGCGGCGGAGCAGGCTGGCAATCCCATCCTGCATACGCTGGCGATCGATCAGCATGCATCGGGCCTGCAGGCGGGCGGCAACATGGAGGGCAAGGAAACGCGCTTCGGCATCGCTGCCAGCAGTTTGTTCACGGCGATCACCACCGGCGCGTCCTGCGGTGCGGTGAACACCATGCACGATTCGCTCACGCCGCTCGGCGGCCTGGTCCCCATGTGGTTGATCCAGCTTGGCGAGGTGATCTTCGGCGGGGTCGGTTCCGGCTTGTACGGCATGCTCGCCTTTGCCGTGGTGGCGGTGTTCATTGCCGGCCTGATGGTGGGCCGCACACCGGAATACATCGGCAAGAAGATCGAAGCGTACGAGATGAAGATGGCAAGCCTTGCCGTGCTGATTCCCTGCGCGCTGGTGGTGGTGTGCACGGCTATCGCGGTGATGGCTCCCGCTGGCGCATCGGCGGTGGGCAACCCCGGCATGCACGGTTTCAGCGAAATCCTCTACGCGGTGAGTTCGGCCTCCAACAACAACGGCAGCGCGTTCGGCGGGCTTTCGGCCAATACGCCGTTCTGGAACGTTCTGCTTGGCGTGTGCATGTTCCTGTCGCGCTACACGCTCGCGATCGCCATGCTTGCCCTGGCCGGTTCGCTCGCCGCGAAGAAACACGTACCGGCATCCGCCGGCACGCTGCCGACGCACACGCCGCTGTTCGTCACGCTGCTGGCCTGCGTGGTGATCGTCGTGGGCGCGCTCACCTTTCTGCCCGCACTCGCGCTCGGCCCGATCGCCGAGTACCTGATGGCGGCGCATTGATTCGGGGATATCGACTTCCATGACTTCGCATACCCATACCATCCGCACGTTCGATCGTACGCTGATCGGAAAAGCCGTTGGCGATGCATTCGGCAAGCTCTCGCCGCGCACCCAGTTCCGCAATCCGGTCATGTTCGTGGTATTCGTATGCAGCGTGCTCACCACGCTGCTATGGATCCAGGCACTGGCCGGCCACGGCGAGGCGCCCACCGGCTTCATCTTCTGGGTGATGGTGTGGCTCTGGTTCACGCTGTTGTTCGCCAATTTCGCCGAAGCCTTGGCCGAAGGACGCGGCAAAGCACAAGCTGCCGCGCTGCGCAGCACGCGCAAGGATGTGGTCGCCAAGAAGCTGGCCGAAGCAAAGCGCGATGCCGCCATCACCTTGGTGCCTTCGAACGAGTTGCGCGCCGGCCACCACGTGCTGGTGGAGGCGAACGAGCAGATCCCTGGCGACGGCGAAGTGGTGGTTGGCGCGGCCAGCGTGGATGAAAGCGCCATCACCGGCGAATCCGCACCGGTGATCCGCGAAGCCGGCGGCGACCGCAGCGCCGTGACCGGCGGCACGCGCGTGCTGTCGGACTGGCTGATCGTCAGGATCACCCAGAACCCCGGCGAGAGCTTTCTCGATCGCATGATCGCGATGGTGGAAGGCGCCGCGCGCCGCAAGACGCCTAACGAAATCGCGCTGACCATCCTGCTGGCCAAGTTCACGCTGATCTTTCTGCTGGCCTGCGCCACGCTGCTGCCCTATTCCATCTACAGCGTGCACGTGGCCGGCAAGGGCGAGCCGATCACGCTGACCGTGCTGATCGCATTGCTGGTATGCCTGATTCCCACCACCATCGGCGCGCTGCTGTCGGCGATCGGCATCGCCGGCATGGATCGCATGATCCGCGCCAACGTCATCGCCACTTCCGGCCGCGCGGTGGAAGCGGCGGGCGACGTGGATGTGCTGCTGCTGGACAAGACCGGCACCATCACGCTGGGCAATCGCCAGGCGGTAGCTTTCCACCCGGCGCCGGGCATCGAGGAACGCACGCTGGCCGATACCGCGCAGCTGGCTTCGCTTGCCGATGAAACGCCCGAAGGCCGCAGCGTGGTGGTGCTGGCGAAGGAGCGCTTCGGCCTGCGCGAACGCGAGCTGTCGTCGCTGCATGCGCAATTCGTGCCGTTCACGGCGCAAACGCGCATGAGTGGCGTGGACATGGGCGAGCGCCGCATCCGCAAGGGCGCGTTGGATGCGGTGGAACGCTATCTGGACGGCCTGGGCAGCCACCTGCCGCCGATCGTGAAGCGCACTGCCGAAGACATCGCCCGCCGCGGCGCCACGCCACTGATCGTTGCCGAGGGCGATCGCGCGCTGGGCGTGATCGAGCTGAAGGACATCGTCAAGGGCGGCATCAAGGAGCGTTTCGCCGAATTGCGCCGCATGGGCATCAAGACGGTGATGGTGACCGGCGACAATCCGCTTACCGCCGCGGCCATCGCTGCCGAAGCAGGCGTGGATGACTTCCTCGCCGAAGCCACGCCGGAAGCCAAGCTGAAGCTGATCCGCCAGATGCAGGCCGAAAGCCGCCTGGTGGCCATGTGCGGCGACGGCACCAACGACGCGCCCGCACTGGCGCAGGCCGACGTGGCGGTGGCCATGAACACCGGCACGCAGGCGGCGAAGGAGGCCGGCAACATGGTCGATCTGGATTCCAACCCGACCAAGCTGATCGAGGTGGTGGAGATCGGCAAGCAGATGCTGATCACGCGCGGTTCGCTCACCACGTTTTCCATCGCCAACGACATAGCCAAATACTTCGCCATCATTCCGGCCGCGTTCGCCACCACCTATCCCGCGCTCAATACCTTGAACGTGATGAAGCTGGCCACGCCGCAGAGCGCGATCCTGTCGGCTGTGATTTTCAACGCGCTGATCATCATCTTCCTGATTCCGCTGGCGCTCAAAGGCGTAAAGTACCGTCCGCTGGGAGCGGGACAACTGTTGCGCCGGAATCTGCTTGTCTACGGCCTGGGCGGCATCGTGGTGCCATTCGTCGGCATCAAGTTCATCGACATGCTGCTCGTGCTGTTTGGCCTTGCCTGAGGAGCGTAGCGTCATGCAAACCCTGAAACTGTCTCTTTCTTTACCCGACGCCGATCATCCGAACATGCAGTTGCATGTTTCGTCGAACGATGCCGATTGCGACGTGGTGATCGAACTGCCTGTCCGCTTAAAAGTGGACGTCGCCCGAACGCCAGGCCAACCCGCAACAGTTGAAGACGACTACGTGCTCGGCGGTTACGCCGGCATCTGATATCCCCCGCATCGGCGTCGCTTGCTGGGCGATGCCACCCAGCAACGACGCTTCGAGAGGAAGGCATGTATTACAAGAAGACTCTGGCCGCGGCAATTCTGTTGACGGCAGCACCGGTTTTTTCGCAAGCCATGGCGCAATCGACCGACGTGAGCGCCATGCCTGCGGGCAGCCTGCCGGCATCGCCGATTGCAGCCGAAAGCGGCGATTGCCGGCATGGTTTCTTCTCGCGCCTCGCCGCCGCCTATCGGGAAGATGCGCAACCGAGCGATCCCAACGCGCCGACGCCGGCGCGCCGCGCGATGGAATCGCCGTTCGATTCGCCGCCGTTCCCCTCCGCAGAATGGCAGCTGGGCGGCGTGGACTACCCCATCGGCGTGCCCAACGAAAATTCGCAATATCCGCTGGAGAAGGCGCTGGGCTGCACTAGGCTCGGCCAATGGATGCAGCGCAATCACATCGAGACCTATGGCTGGATCAATCCATCGGCCAACCTCAGCACTTCCAACTTCACCAACTACCCGCTCTCCTATGCCACGCGCCCGAATCGCGTGGAGTTCGACCAATTTCTGTTCCGTATCGAACGCATTCCCGACACAGTGCAAACCGGTCACATCGACTGGGGGTTCCACTTCGACAATTTGTGGGGCTACGACTACCACTACACCACCATGAAAGGTGTATTCAGCAATCAGCTGCTCAACAACCCGACCACCACGCAACCGCTGCAAGGCAAGATTTACGGCGACGATCCGATGATCTGGTACGTTGACCTGTACATCCCATGGGTGGCGCAAGGCATGGTGATCACGGCGGGGCGTTATCTCTCGCTGCCGGACATCGAGGCGCAGTTTGCGCCCAACAACTATCTATTGACGCATTCGATTCTTTATACCGCCGATGCATACACCAATGTGGGCGTGATCACCACCACCAAGATCAACGATCAGTGGACGGTGCAACTGGGCGTACATGGCGGCGACGACTCCGCCCCCTGGAACGATACCAGCCGCCTGAGTTTCCAGGGTTGCGTACGCTGGGTGTCGAAGTCGAACAACGACATGCTGTACCCCTGCGTAGAGTCGTACAACTTCTCCAAGCAGACCTACAACAACCTGCAGGAGTTCGTACTGACCTGGGGTCACCGCTTCAGTCGCCGCGTACACACGTTGACAGAGGTATACAAAATCTTCGTCCGCGATCAGCCGGGCTCGCCTGCTGGTGCGCCGGGCTATCCACTGGGCGAGGCGCCGAATTTCCCCAGCGGCCACAATTCGGCGCGCGGCATCGTCAACTATTTCAACATCGAGTTGAACCCGACCAACATGATGTCGATCCGCAACGAGTTCTATGACGACGAGCAGGGCCAGCGCACCGGTTTTGCCACGCGCTACTCCAGCCATACGATCGGCCTTACGCACTGGGTTTCGCAGGATCTGGAAATTCGGCCCGAACTTCGCTACGAGCGCGCCTACGATTTCCCCGCTTACGACAATGGCAGGAAGAACGACCAGGCCACCGCGTTGGTGGATGTCATCCTGCATTACTAAGGTAACGCCATGAGCCGTCTGATTCGCAACGCCGTTTCAATGCTGCTGGTGATGACGCTGGTCACCGGCATCGCCTATCCCCTGCTCGCCACCGGCGTGGCGCAGGCGCTGTTTCCGCATCAAGCCGACGGCAGCCTGATCGAAAAGAACGGCAAGCCGGTCGGTTCCGAACTGATCGGGCAGTACTTCGACGATCCGAGGTATTTCTGGGGTCGTCCTTCGGCCACCGCGCCGCAGCCGTACAACGGCACGGCATCGAACGGCTCCAACCTGGGGCCGACCAACCCTGCCCTGCGCGAGGCCGTGCAGCAGCGCATCGACGCCTTGCGCAAGGCCGACCCGGACAACACCGCACCGTTGCCGGTGGATCTGGTGACGGCATCTGCCAGTGGACTCGATCCCGAGATCAGCCCAGCCGCGGCGCAGTATCAGGTTGCGCGTGTCGCCCGTATGCGGCACATGCGCGTGGAACAGGTACAGGCGCTGGTGGCGAAGTTCACCCAAGGGCGTCAGCTTGGCGTGCTGGGCGAGCCACGGGTGAACGTATTGCGCTTGAACCTGGCGCTGGACAAACCGTAGGTTGGGGTGCGAACCCCAATATGGTGTCGCCCATCCGGTGTTGGGGTTTGCACCCCAACCTACGAAGCAATGCAACGCGACTATGATGCCGCCATGACCGACACCTCCCGCAACGCCCGCGCCGACGCACTGCTCGACGTAGTGCAGGAAGCAAGCCATCGCCGCCTGAAGATTTTCCTGGGCGCGGCGCCCGGCGTCGGCAAGACCTACGCGATGCTTTCGGCGGCACGCGAACTGAAACGGCAAGGCATCGATGTCGTCGTGGGCCTGGTGGAAACGCACGGCCGCAGTGAAACGGCGGCGCTGCTGGAGGGCCTGGAAGTGCTGCCGCGGCTCACGCTCGACTACCAGGGCCGCACGTTCACCGAATTCGACGTGGATGCAGCGCTCTCGCGCAAGCCGGACATCGTGCTGGTGGACGAGCTGGCGCATCGCAACGTTCCGGGCAGCCGCCACGAGCGGCGCTGGCAGGACATCGCCGAATTACTCGACGCCGGCATCGAGGTCTACACCGCATTGAACGTGCAGCATCTGGAAAGTCTCAATGACCAGGTGCGGCGCATCACCGGCATCACCGTGCGCGAAACCGTGCCGGACGCCTTCCTCGATCGCGCACGCGACATCGTGCTGGTCGACCTGCCGCCGCGCGAGCTGATCGAGCGTTTGCGCCAAGGCAAGGTATACGTGCCGGAAACGGCCGCGGCCGCGCTGGATGCTTTTTTTTCGCCGACCAACCTCGCCGCCTTGCGCGAGCTGGCGGTGGACACCGTCGCCGGCCACGTCGACAGCGACCTGCGCGAACACATGCTGGCGCGCGGCGGCAAGATGCCGGTGCGCCGGCGCGTGATGGCGGCGATCGATGGTTACGCGCAGAGTGAATACCTGGTGCGGGTCGCGCGCCGCATCGCCGAGCGACGTGGCGCGCCGTGGACGGTGGTGTTCGTCGATACCGGCGCTGCGCTGGACGACGCGCGCCGCGAGCGCATCGATACGGCGATGCGTCTGGCGCGCCGCCTGGGCGGCGACGCCAGCGTGTTGCGCGGCCATGCGGTGGCGGACGAATTGCTGGTGCATGCCGATCGCGAGGGCGTCGGCCAGATCATCCTCGGCCGCACGCGCGAACGTTTGTTTGCGCGCATGCTTGGACGCTCGCTGACACAGCAACTGCTGCGCCGCGGCGCGCATCTGGAACTCACCATCATCGCCACGCCGGTCGAACGCCTGCGCTCGCGCAAGCGTCTGCGCCTGATGCCGAAGTACGGGCGCCGCGACGAGTACCTGTTCGCCACCGCCGTCACCGCGATCGCCATCGGCCTGTCCTTTATCGCCGACCGGTATCTGTCGGTTGCCAATCTCGCGCTGATCTTTCTTACCGCGGTGATGATGGTGGCGGTGCGCACGCGCATGATGGTGGCGGCGTATACCGCGACGCTGTGCTTTCTCGGCTACAACTTCTTCTTTACGCCGCCGCGCTACACGCTCGCCATCGCCCGTTCCGATGACGTTCTGGCGGTGACGCTGTTTTTTGCCGCCGCACTGATCTGCAGCCGCCTCGCGACGCGCCTGGCCAGCCAGGTGGAATCGCTGCGCGCCGCGCACGATCACTCGCATGCATTGCTCACCCTCGGTCAACGGCTTTCGGCAAGCATGGATGCGGACGGTATTCGCCAGGTGGGCGCCAGCGCGCTGGCACGCGCACTGCGCTGCGAAGTGGCCATGCTGGCGCGCGATGTGGAGCATCGCCTGCAGATCGCCGCCAGCAGCTCGCGCGCGCTCGCGTTGACCGCACAGGATCTCGCCGCCGCGGAATGGTGTGAGCAGCACGCCGAGCCCGCCGGCCGCTTCACCGACACGCTCAACGCCGCGCGCGGCTGGATGCTGCCGCTGGGCACCGACGACCATCCGCTTGGCGTGGCCGCGCTGCGCTTCGAAAGCGCTGCTGCGCCGGATATCGAACGGCGCAGCCTGGCGCTGGCGATGGTGCAGGATATCGGCCAGGCGCTGGAACGCGCGCGGCTGGCGTCCGAACTGGAAGGGGCACGCGTACAAGGTGAAACCGAGCGCTTGCGCAATGCCCTGCTCTCTTCCGTGTCGCACGATCTGCGCTCGCCGCTGGCGTCGATGATCGGCGCAGCGAGCACGCTGTCCAACTACGGCAACCAGCTTCCACCGAACGAACACCAGGAATTGCTGGAGGCGATTCTCGGCGAGGGCCAGCGCTTGGATCGCTACATCCAGAATCTGCTGGACATGACGCGGCTTGGCCATGGCACGCTGAAACTCAATCGCGACTGGACCGATGCCGCCGAAATCGTCGCCTCGGCCGTTACGCGCGTGCGCAAGCTGTTTCCCGAATTGCGCATCGATGGCGCATTGCCGGACGAGACCGTGCTGCTGTTCGTGCATCCGGCGCTGATCGAGCAGGCATTGTTCAACATCCTGGAAAATGCCGCGCGTTTTTCGCCGCCGGGCGAACCGGTGCGCGTGGTGGTCCGGGTGGCGGGCGACCGCCTGTTCATCGACGTGGTCGATCGCGGTCCTGGCATTCCCGAAGAAGAGCGCGCACGCATCTTCGACATGTTCTATTCGGTCGCGCGTGGCGACCGCGCGCCGCAAGGCACCGGGCTTGGCCTGGCGATCTGCCGCGGCATGATCGGCGCACACGGCGGCAGCGTGGAAGCCTTGCCGGGCGATGGTGTTGGTACCACCATTCGCATCAGCCTTCCCCTGCCCGCGTCACCGCCATGAGTGCATCCCCTTGCGTGCTGGTCATCGATGACGAGGCGCAGATCCGCAAGTTCCTCGACATCGGTTTGCGCGCGGAAGGTTACGCGGTGCTGCTCGCCGCGAATGCCGCCGAGGGCCTGGCGCTGGCGGCTACGCGCAACCCGGACCTGGTGATCCTGGATATCGGCCTGCCCGACCGCGAGGGCCACGAAGTGCTGGCCGAACTGCGGCAATGGACGCAGGTGCCGGTGCTGATGCTGTCCGTGCGCGATGCGGAGCGGGAAAAGGTGAAGGCGCTGGACGCCGGCGCGAACGACTACATGACCAAGCCGTTCGGCATCCAGGAACTGATGGCACGCCTGCGCGCCTTGCTGCGCTATCGCGCCACCCAGGCGGAAGCGCCGCCGCGCTACCAAGACGAACGCCTGCACGTCGACTTGGGCCTGCGCGAAGTCACGCTCGACGGCGCACCGCTGGCGCTCACCCGCAAGGAATACGCCGTGCTCGCCCTGCTCGTTCGGCATGCCGGCAGGGTGGTGAGCCAGCAGCAGTTGCTGCGCGAAGTGTGGGGCGGCACGCATGTGCAGGACACGCATTATTTGCGCATCGTGCTGGGCAAGTTGCGGCAGAAGCTGGGGGATGATCCGGCGGCGCCGCGTTGGCTGAAGACGGAGCCGGGCGTAGGGTATCGGTTTTTGGCGAATGGGTAGGTTGGGGTGCAAACCCCAACATCGTCATGTATGTGCGTTCCGAACGTTGGGGTTTGCACCCCAACCTGCGGTCATTCCTTCAAGCGCGGTACGCCATGCACGTCGCGCTCTTCGATCGCGATCGGTCGCGTGTCCAGTTTTCCGCCGACGAGGGGCCCCTCGGGCAGAGGTACCGCAACCTCGCCACGCACCATGGCGATGGCGTTGCGATAGCAACGCTGGGCCAAGGCTGCATCGCCCAGGCCGGTATAGACATCGCCCAGCGCTTCCCATCCACCGGTGCTGGGAACCAGCGCAAGCGAACGCTCCAGATACTGCCGCGCCTTGGCCCACAGGCTCAGCCGTGCGCACATGCGGCCCAGCGTAAGCAGCAGGCTGGGATCGTTGGGATGGGCATCGAGCCATGCTTCGGCGCGGCGCATGCGTGCGTCCAGATCGTCACCCGCGAGCAGGCCGTAGGTTTCCACCAGTTGCGGCGACCATTCGCGGCGCAGCGCGGATTCCACTTCGTCCATCGCCGGCAGCACCAGGCCGTAGCTGGCGGCCTTGCGCGCGTACGCGTCGACCACCGCCGGTGCGCGGCGCTGCGCCTTGGGCAGTTGCGACCACAAGGTGTTGAGCACGGCGCCATCGCCGGCGGCCTGGATGCTGGCGACCAGCACCAGCGTTTCCAGCGACGCGTACGCGCGTGCGCTCATCACACCGCTCTTCTGCAACGGCTCCAGCGCATTGCGTGCGCGGCGGGTATCGCCGGCCGCCAGGGCGGCGAGCACCAGTTCGCGCCAGCCGCCGGGGCTCAAATTACCGCTGTCGCCTTCGGGAGTGAGCAGGGCAAGGGCTTCGGCCGGCTTGCCGTCGCGGCGCAGGACGCGTGCACGCAACACGCGCGCGGCACGCGGCGCGACTTGCGCGGCCTGGTTCAACGCCTCGAGCGCACGCGCATGTTCGCCGCGGCGCGACGCGGCTTCCGCAGCCGCAAGCAAGGCCGGGCCGCGCAGGGTATCCAGGCGCGATGCACGATGCAGATCGCGCTCGGCATCGCCGTGGCGGCCTTCCATCAAGGCGACCAGGCCATCGGCAAGACGCTGCCGGCTCACGCGGCGATGCCGGCGCGAGAACGCGCCGAACGGCCAGCGCACGACACGCCACAGCACGCCCAACAACGCCCAGATCACCAACAGGATCAACACCGCCGCCAGCAGGCTGGTCTGCACGTTGACGCCGCGGAAGCGGATCAGCACATAGCCGGGATCTTCGGCCACCCAGTGCCAGCCGAACGCGGCCAGCGCGGCGACGATCACCAGCGCCAGGATCCAGCGCCACAGCTTCATGGCTTGGCACCGTTCGCGGGCGCGGCGTTTTCCGCATTCGGCTTGAGCGCATGCACGGCGCGCAGGTTGCGCAGTTCGCTCAACGCGGCGCCGAGCTTCACCGGCGCACCGGGCTTGAGCTGGCCAAGCAGCGTGGTGATGCGCTGATGCGCCTGCTGCACGGCGGGCGATTGCATGTCGAACTGCGCGGCCAGTCCCGCATCGGCGCGCTTCAGCGCGGTGGCGGCGGCGTCGCTATCCCATGCCAGCAATCCGGCCTGCGCCTGTGCGAGATCCAGCGCCACCAGTTCGCGCGCGATGCGCGCATCGGCGATGTCCACCGGTGCGCCGGTGTCGCGTCGGATCTGCACCACGTTCTTCAGTGCATGCCAGATACGTGACCACACGCCGCTGCTTTCCTGCGCTGTGGGTTCGTCCAGCGGACGTAGCGGCAGATTGGGAAGCTCGTTGCGCAACTGCATCACGCTGTCGAGCAGCGGCGCGGGATCGGCCGATTGGCTCTTGGCCAGCGCCTCGTGCTCCGCTTCGATGCTCTGCTGCACGCCCTTGAAGGCGCTGTCGTTGACGCCGGCCAGGGTTTGCCCGGCCAGCGCAAACGCCTGCGCCGCGCCTTGCGCATCGTGGAACAGCGTGTAGCGCTCGGTGCCCATGCGCAGCAGCGATTCGGTTTCGTCCAGGCGCATGGCGTCCTGGCCGGAAAGCGTTTTTTCGGACAACTTGCCGACCGCTTCTTCCAGGTCACGCACGCGCTGGTCCTGCGAAAGCAGTTCTTCGCGCAGGGAACGGTTGACCTGGTCGGCGTCATTCAAACGCTGCAACAGCAGGTTGCCCTGGCTGGTGGTGGTCGACAGCGTGCGCTCCAGCGTATTGGTGCGTTCTTCCAGCGCCGCGGTGGTGCGCAGCGCCTGCGCATTGATGTGCAGCAGTTGCCACTGACGCCAGGCGACGTAGCCGACGCCGATGATCGCGATCAGGGCCAGCAGCAACGCCAGCGCCAGCGTGCCGCCGCCGGGACGCGCGGGCGACGCAGGCCGACGGCTGCGCGCGGGGTCGGGAGGCGTGCCCATGCCGGGCGTGGTACGTACGTCGGAGGTGAGATCGTCCTGGCTCATGCGCGCAATGCTAGCAGCCTGGGGCGCCGCGATCGTGGGATGACCGTGAACGAACGGCGCAAGCGCCCGCCAGCAGATCCCCCTGGTTGGCCGAGGATGCGCGACGGATGCGCGCGAAGCCGGCTGCACGGGCGGCCGCCTCGATCCGTTCGCTGCTGACCACGGCGGTGGCCTGGCGCAACCGTTCCCATGCCGTGACAGGCAATTGCCGTTGAAGATGCTGCAGCGCCTCGATGCTGGAAAGCAGTACGCAGGCCTCGGGCGACATCCGCAACAGCGCTTCCTCGTGGCGCCGGGTCAGGCGCGGCGCGTTGCGCTGGTATACGTGCACTTCGCGCAGGATCGCGCCACGTTCGGCAAGTTGCTGCTGCAGCAGGCCGCGGCCACCCGGCGCGGTGACCAGGGCGACACGCCGGCCCGCCGGATGCTGCAGCGAAGGCAGCGCCAGCATGCCTTCGCTGTCCTGGCGCGACGCGGGCACCTGGGCATGGATGCCGTGCCGCTGCAAGGCGCGCGCCGTGCCCAGCCCCACGGCGACGACATCGCCGTGCGTCTTTGTCAACGGCGAGAGCGCGAATGCATAGCGAACCGCTGCGGGACTGGTGAAGATCAGCACGTCGTCGCCCTGCGCTTCCTGCCATTGCGCGCGTGCGTGCGATGCGTCGGAACTGCCGCGCAGGGAAAGGCCGGGCAGCAGCAGCGGCGTGCCGCCCAGGGCGCGCACTTTCTTGGCCAGCGGCGTGCCGGTACCGGCAGGGCGGGTGATGACGACGGTGCAGCCGGCCAGCGCGGTTCCCTCTTCGCTTTGGACAGAAGCGCTGCGCTTGCCACGATGCACCGGAGTTTCATGCGCCATCGACTCGAATACCTGGAAATGAGGAAACACAATTCGATCGCAAGATGAACCGCTCGCCTCCCGTGCTCGGGAGAAAAGCCGGCTCGCCATGCAGTGTAGCCTCTACACTGTCGCCCCCTCCCTGTCTTCCCCGTCCCATGCAGAAGCTCGATCCGCACTCGTCCGCCCAGGCCCTGGTGAACTTCATTCAAGCAAGCATTCCGCTCGCGCGCACGATGGGCATCGAACTGGGCCGCTACGATGGCGACAGCCTGGTGCTCGGCTGCCCGTTGGCGCCGAACGTGAACGACAAGGGCTGCGCCTTCGGCGGCAGCCTGACCAGCCTGATGACGCTGGCCGGCTGGGGCGTGGTGGAACTGGCGCTGCGCCAGCGCGGCGAGGATTGCGATGTGTACGTGGGCGAATCCACCGTGCGCTACCTCGACCCGGTATGGGGCGATTTCCAGGCCGAGGCGCGGCTGGCCGAAGGCGCGGACTGGGGAACGTTCTTCAGCACCTTGTCCGCCCGCAACCGCGCGCGCATCGGGGTGCGTTGCCAGGTGCCCGGCGAGAACGGCAAGCCGGCGGCCACGCTTGAGGCGCAGTTCGTGGCTAAGCGCCGCGCGGCTGCGGCAGAATAGACCGACTCCGAAGGGGAATTTCCATGCGCCGTATCGTCGGTCCGATCCTGCTGTCGACCCTGCTGCTGTTGTCCGGCTGCGCCACCGACCGGCGCAATGACGCGCTCGCCCACACCATGATCGCCTACGCCAACGCGGTGCGCTGGGACGGTTTCGAAGCGGCCGAACAGTTCGTCGACCCCAAGGTGCGCGACGCGCATCCCATCACCGACCTGGACCGGGAACGCTTCAAGCAGGTGCAGGTGAACGACTACGACGACGGCAACGGCCCGGTGGCCTCGGGCGAAAACGAAGTGCGCCAGAACGTGCGCATCAGCCTGACCAACCTGCATACGCAATCCGTCCGCACCATCGTCGACCGGCAGGTGTGGCGCTACGACCCGGAAAAGGGCAAGTGGTGGCTGGAGACGGGGATTCCGGATCTTAATCAGTAGGGTTGGAGGGAATAGGGAGGGGGGAATAGGGAATAGTTAAAGCGGTTGGCGGCGAGGTTGTCGCGGTCCGCTCTTGCTATTCCCTATTCCCTATTCCCTATTCCCTATTCCCTATTCCCTATTCCCTATTCCCTATTCCCTATTCCCCATTCCCTATTCCCCATTCCCTACTCCCCATTCCCTACCCCCCATTCCCTACTCCCCATTCCCCGCTCCCCCTATAATTCCCGGTTTACCTCACTACCTTGCGCCCGGTGGCACCATGAACGATTTCCTCCACAAGCTGCCCCAGTTCGTGGGCAACCATCTCGCGCTATCCCTGCTATTCGTGGTGCTGGTGCTCGCGCTGATCGTCACGCAGATCATGGTGCTGCTGCGCAAATACACCGAGCTGACGCCGGCTGGCCTGACCCAGCTGATCAATCGCGACAACCCGCTGCTGATCGATCTTTCGGCCATCGCCGATTTCGAAAAAATGCATGTGCCCGGCGCCAGGCACGTGGCCATGAGCCAGTTCGATCCGGAACACAAGGATCTGGCCAAGGCGCGCGAGCTGCCGGTGGTGGTGATGGACAAGGACGGCCGCACCACCGACAAGGCCGCGCAGCGTCTGATCAAGGCCGGCTTCACGCGCGTCTATACGCTGGGCGGCGGCGTGCTGGCCTGGCAGCAGGCGCAGTTGCCGGTGGCGAAAGGCCGGGCTTGACGCGTCGCCCGTCAATCGGGAATCGTCAATCGTGAATCGTTAAGAGCGGAAGTGCGCCGTTCGCTGCTCTCACCGATTTACGATTGGCGATTTCCGATTGACGTTTCCCATTCGACGATGCCGGCGCGGCCGGCCAGGATCTGCGCCAGCACGTCCGGCGCGTAGTCGAACGAATCGAAATACAGCCGGTCTTCCGGCAGGCCGGCGTCGACGAACAGTTTGCGCCCGGCATCGATCATGGCCGGCGGCCCGCTCATATAGACGTCATGGCCGGATAGATCCGGGTGATCGTCCAGCACCGCCTCGTGCACCAGGCCTTCGCGCAGGCCGGCCGAGCGCGCCTGCTCCGGGTCGGACAGCACCGCATGGAAACGCAGCGCCGGCGCTGCGGCCGCCCATTGCTCGGCGAGTGCGCGCAGATACAGATCCGCCGCCTGCCGCGCGCCCCAATACAGATCGATCGGGCGGCGCGTGCCGAGCGCCAGGAAGTGCTCCAGGATGGCCTTGACCGGTGCGAACCCGGTGCCGCCGGCCATGAAGATCATCGGCCGTTCCGAATCCTCGCGCGGCACGAAGGTGCCCAGCGGGCCTTCGATGCGCAGCACGTCGCCCTCTTTCAGCGCATCGCTTACCCACGAGGTAAAGCCGCCGCCGGCAACGTGGCGCACGTGCATCTCGATCACGCCATCGGCCTGCGGACCGTTGGCGATGGAAAACGGACGGCGGCGGCCTTCATCCAGCAGCACGTCCAGGTATTGGCCCGGCAGCCAGTTCAAGCGCAATTCGCCCGGCGCAGGCTGCAGGTGCAGGCCGATCACGTCCGGCGCGAGCTGCCATTTGCGGTTGACCTGCACGTTCAACTGGCGCCGCGCGATGTCTTCGACCGAGGTGACTTCGCGCGCCTGCACCACCAGGTCGCTGGCGGGCACCGCCTGGCACAGCAGCACCGCGTGCTGCACGCGGTCGTGCACGTCCAACGCGGTGGGCGGATTGCGCGGATATTCGCAGCGACCCTGGATGAGCGTGGCCTTGCAACTGCCGCACACGCCGGCGCGGCAGGAATACGGCAAGGCGATACCCGCGCGCTGCGCCGCTTCCAGTACGGTTTCGCCGGGCTGGACGTCGAAACGGCGGCCGGAGGTGGTGAGAGTGACAGTAAACAAATGAGCGTGACCTGGGCGATCCTGCATTGTCGCCGCTGGGGTGGTCGGCGGACAATGCGGTCTTCCCTGGCGATATCAACACGCATGAGCATCTGGAAACAGGACACCGACCTCCAGCGCCTCGAGGGCTGGACCCGCAACACCTTGATGGAGGCGCTGGGCATCCGCGTTACCGCCATCGGCGAGGACTGGCTGCAAGGCACGATGCCGGTGGATCACCGCACGCACCAGCCGTACGGGCTGCTGCATGGCGGCGCCTCGGTGGCTTTGGCAGAAACGCTCGGCAGCAGCGCGGCGATGCTCACGCTCGATCCGGAAAAGGAGCGCGCCGTCGGCCTGGACATCAACGCCAACCACGTGCGCGGCGTCAGCAGCGGCACGGTGACCGGCACCGCGCGCCCGCTACACCTGGGGCGATCGACGCAGGTGTGGGAAATCCGCATCGAGGACGAAGCCGGCAAGCTGGTTTGCATCTCGCGTCTCACCATGGCGGTGGTGCCGGCCACGGCGGTGGGCTCGCGCTGAGACATGTCCAGCCAGACGCCTTACGCTCGCCTCACCCCCGATCTCGTGCTCGACGCCGTCACCGCCTGCGGCCTGTGGCCGGACGGTCGCCTGCTGGCGCTCAACAGCTATGAAAACCGCGTCTGGCAGGTGGGGCTGGAACAAGGCTCGCCGGTGATCGCGAAGTTCTATCGACCGGGCCGATGGAGCGATGCGGCGATCCTGGAAGAACACGCCTTCGCGCAGGAACTGGCCGATGCGGAACTGCCGGTGGTGGCGCCGCTGCGTTTCGCGGACCGCACGCTGCTGCATCACGACGGTTTTCGCTACGCGCTCGCGCCGCGGCACGGCGGCCGCGCGCCGTCGCTGGAATCGACCGATCAGCTGGAATGGCTCGGCCGCTTGATCGCGCGCATGCATGGCGTGGGCGCGCGTGCGTCGTTCGCCTATCGCGGTCATGTCGATCGCAACACGCTGATCATGCAACCCTTGCAGGCGGTGATGGCTTCTTCGCTGCTGCCTTCGGCACTGCGCGAGCGCTATCGCCAGGCGGTCGAACGCGTGGATGAACGGGTGGCGGCGCGCTTCGAAAGCATCGGCCCGATCCGCACGCTGCGCCTGCATGGCGATTGCCATCCAGGCAACGTATTGTGGACCGACGCCGGCCCGCATTTCGTCGATCTCGACGATGCGCGCATGGGGCCGGCGGTTCAGGATCTATGGATGCTGGCTCACGACGAGCGCGCGATGGAAGCCTTGCTGGAAGGCTATGCTTCCATGCGTGACTTCGATCACGCAGAACTTGTGTTGATTCCCGCGCTGCGTGCAATGCGGCAAGTGCATTATGCGGGCTGGATCGCCGCACGCTGGAACGATCCGGCGTTTCCGGCGGCGTTTCCGTTCGCGGCCGAAGCGCGCTGGTGGGAACAACATATAACCGACCTGCACGAGCAGGCGGACGAACTCGAATAATTCGTTTTTTCCTTTGGGGTGTTGCATGCGTCAGATTCTGTTTCGCCTGATCGGTATCCTGGAAGTAGCTGGCGGTTTCTACGGCATGGCCATCGAATTGCCGCACCTGCTCGCGTCCGGCCCGCTGCATACCGCGGTGATCCAGCTGATCGCCTTTGCGCTCTATGCATTCGTGCTGGTCGCCGGCGTATTGCTGCTGGAAAACAGCGAGCGCGGCATTCGCCTGTCCAGCATCGCGCAGCTGCTGCAGCTGCCGCTGCTCGGCACGCCGATCTTCAGCTATGGATTGTTCTGCGGCGCCTTCATCAACGTGTTCACCACGATTCATCTGCATCCAGAAGTCACCTGGCGCTTCGCCAGCCAGGGCTTCAACCTCGCCTTCGGCGGACCATCGGTGTCGTATCTGGGCATCAATCTGCTGGCGCTGCTGTCGTGGCTGGTCCTCAAGCTGCGTTGAAGGCCCGCGGTTCGTAGGTTGGGGTGAAAACCCCAACGTCGCGGTGCATGGACGGTTTGTGATGTTGGGGTTTGCACCA